>Ga0307517_10002239_pt1 | contig 31200 bp, 17 predicted proteins | sample 23_EM_MG_FD_194515 | JGI IMG/M metagenome (GOLD analysis project Ga0307517, IMG submission 194515) | Populus trichocarpa ectomycorrhiza microbial communities from riparian zone in the Pacific Northwest, United States - 23_EM | ecosystem: Host-associated > Plants > Roots > Unclassified | place... | reverse complement strand
ACGAGAGGCTTATGTGCAGAGAATTCTGCACGCCAAGCTATCTACAAACATAGGGTTCTAGTGCGTACTCGAACGCCCTCCTGACTGCTAAAACTACCCTATACAAGTGCCCTATCCCACACCGGTAATATTAAGAGAATCTGAGCCTCATGATCGGCTAATCCTGGCGCCTCACCCTTCCCGCAACCCGAAGATACTCGAGTATTTCACTAGATTTCCGGGATCGCGCCGTGACAAGCCTAACCCGATTCAGATATCAAAATCCACGGTCCAACTCAGCCCATCTCGGGTTGTATCATATCCGGTTCGGCTCGCTAAACCCAGGAACAAGCTTTGCGAATATTACCACGGGTTAAAGGGCTTGGAGCTCCATTTAATACTGGTTCACTATGGCCGTGCAGAGATGCCTCACTGCTGTCCAGCGCATGAAACCCCGTTTTTCTTGAAAAACTCTCCCAGAGCGAAGTGTCCTGACTCTTGTAAATAAAGTGCCCAAGTTAGTAGGAGCCGCTTGATGAAGTTTGTGCATTGGAAAGCAAGGCGAATGGGAAAGGCCCTTGGAATTTGTTGTCTCCAACGGTCCCTCTAAAGCTAGCTACCCCTGATAGCCAAAAGAGAAAAACCTTTGTCCTTTCCACAGAGGTCCTAGCACTGTACTGCACTGTACCCCTACCCAAATCTTTGGCTCACACGGAATGGCTAGCAATCTGCCGTACCGTTCATCTTTTCCGCCGTGACTTCGCTCTCGATCCCACCTTTATCGCGATTCGTTAATCCATACACCAAGATCATCTTGTTCGCGGGGGTTAGTGGGATCCCTAAATCTCCCAGCTTCACATATTATCACTCGCCCTGCGGATGGAAACCCCAACAATTGGACCAAATGCTATATCACTAGAGCTGCCTCATCTAGTAAGGTCTTTTTTTATGTCCCTCATAGGGGCTAAGCAGCCCGGATCTTCCAACGTCTGGGATATCTGTTGACTCTGTTTTTTCCTTTTTCTGTTTCCCTTTCCTCTGGGCCTTCTGCCTGGCCTTCCAGCTGTGGTCCATTATTATCACATGGGAAGGGGATAGGCTGGAAGGAGGCAATCGCTATGACATACACGATTAGGCTTTCCAGACAGCCTGTGTTCGTTTTTCGTGTTCCCGTATGCTACATATATAGTTAGTCATATGCTCTTCGCTCTTCCATTCTGTAGTCGGCTTAATCCTAAAACACTCATTGCTTTTCCGGCAGATTCTCTATTACATCCCTTTCTAACCACTCCAATCGTTTGTTCTCTTTTCTCTCTCTCAAGTTGTGGATTAGATTGGATGGATTACCAAATCACAAGAGCCGACATTTTACGTTCACTTGTGCAGCACAATATAGATTAGTTGCTGTTGAGAATCTCTCACAAACCAAAGTGCCTGACTCCTGAAACCAAAGGGCTAAGTTAGTGGAAGTGCGATGATAAATTTTATGCATGGGAAAAGTAGCATGGATGAGAGATGTCTGTAGCATTTACTGCTTCCAGCAATTTCTCCTTAGCTACTCTTAATAGAAAAAGGATAAGCCCTTTCCCGCTCGCGGAAACAGTCCCTATTCATCCACCACCTCGCGCTCCCCTAGGATAACCAATCTTCCCCACCGAGTATCTCTTTCTCCCTAATTTCATTCTCGCCTCTACCCTCACCGCGATTCATTGATCCGCGGACCAGGACCACCTTATCCGCGGGAATTACATCAGCCCTAAATGAGTAGCTTCACATCTTATCACTCGCAGAATCCCGTATAGGCTCTGTTGAATTTCTGATTATTGTCTGAGTCTTCCATTGTCCTCAAACAACGGCTTTGTCTAAAGCATTTCTTTCCTATACCATTGCGCTTTATTGGGTTGCATCTTTTGTGGTAGTTAGACATCATCAGTTGAGTCTTGATTACTGAGCAGCTATTTTTGTATCAGCTAGGCTTTATTGCGCTCTCCAGGTTTGGAGGCGTACACTCAGTTGAAACACATCATGATGATGCGTTCGGGGCTGAAGACAGGAAACCGGTTACTTTTCATGACGGATGAGGTCACTTACATTCCCTATATATGTTTGGCCTTTTGGCCCTTCTCTTTGGATAATAAGTAAGAATGATACGGCGAGCAGAAGTTGTGCAAATTCTTTACAGTTCCGCGTTCATATATTGAGGCACAATTACAACAGGCTCCTGTTAAGAACAAGTGCTTTCGGTTTGGGAATAAGAGCTTAATCCGAACTTCCTCCTCCCTATTGCTGTCAAGAAGTGGACCGTTTTGTTGTGCAGCGGAAGATTGCTGATTAAGTTCTCTAGCTAGCTAAGCGGAACATGAACGGTATAACCATACCCTATCGTAATGACGCAACCCATGATGTAGAATACACACATCCGCGTACGCCCTCTCATACGCAATAGTGAGTAGGAAGCCTTAAGCAAATCTCTCATACCTCCGCCCGGAGGACCATTTCTCAACAATTGCGTATAAGAGGGTGGATGTGGAGACTAGCATTCCACGCAATCCCTTACCTCACTAAAGTGAGGTATATGTATACCGTTCATATTTCTCTCGCCCAGGTTGAAATCATACGCCTCCGAGCCCATCGTTATCGCATCATGCGACATCAGTCGTGCAGTCCCCTGCCATCCCCCACCGTCCCCTACGGTCCCTCACTATCCCCGCCCGTCCTCTACAGTTCCCAGCCATCCCCCGCCTACCTTGTGTATACATGTCTTACCCTGTAGGGCCCACCGTCCAGTCTAAGGACGGCGATCCTGCACCTTGACTGCCCCGGACGGACTACGTGTAACAGTCCCGTCCCGTCCCGGGCTCTTGGCAGTCTCCCTGGACGGTTGAGAACACTGCTCAGAAGGTGGCTTATACCTGGCATAGGTTTTGAGACAGGATGCAAAAGAGTATGTCTTACTTCTCAAGTCATCGCCCTGTAGTTCCCAGTTATTGCCTTGGTCCCTTATCTTACAGGAGTATTGAATTGAGGGTTAGTTGGCCATGCACAGCGAATTCTAGCAATCATTGACATATCCGGTACATACTACCTCTTCTGGTGTTTAGAGGTAAAGCCTGACACACGAAGTGAGAACCTACGATACTCATGGATGCAGTATCATTGGCGGATTCGGGGAAGAAAAAGGGAAATGCTAATCAACCGGTTTCCAGCAAGACATCTAAGAACTAGCCTCTGCTAGACCAAGGTTGGTTGGGAATTTTCGGGCCTAGCTCTGCAATCACAAATAGAGGGGATCATAAGATAAACCTCCTTAACACCCTAGTTTTGCTACCACAAAAACTTGGATAATTGAACCTTGCGCTAAGACGTCTGAAATTCCCGCAGATGAGCGCACAGCGAAAACTGACCCCTTCAGCCCGAGCGCAAGTCAGAGAAAAAATGAAAAATGAGCCAGACCTTACGAGCAAAGGCAATTCCAGCATCATAGCGTGAGTTTTAATTATTTGAGCTCTTATGGTAATATTGCTTGAGTGTGAGATGGATTTTGCAGGGATTTGGTGCCCTCCCCCTGTTTTGTCGAGACAGACTGGGATGATAAAGTACCGTAAGTATATGTTCTCAAATAGGGGAGAGATATGCTAAGACGTTGTAATTGGCTCATCTAGCAAGGTGTCTTTCTCCCACTTGGACCCCAACTGAGGGCTGTTATGATACTACCTTAGCTCGGACAGGAAATCCCTGTCCGGAAACCTTTCCGAGTCTGCACCATAAGCATTCATTTCCACACCCTTAGGGAACATCAATAGTATGAGAATCTACCAAAATCATATCACAGCTTCAAACCAGTATATATGGGTGTTTAATACAGCCGCGTTCGCAAAATTCTCGTACCCCTCCTTGTACCTCAAGAACAATACCTATTTACAACAACAGGACAACAAGAAGCCTTCTGATAACTATTTTTCGGATATACTCCTGGGGGCATTGTAAACCCTTATCACCATTTATCATACCGAATAATCAAGGAAGAGGGTTAGCAAAACGTTTCTAATTACTCGTGGTACTCGGGACGGTACGAGAACTTTGCGAACGCGGCTGTATATAAACTTTACTTTATTTTTTTATTTTTTTTAAGTTTTATAGTCTATTTGTGGCTAGTTACAGGAAAACTAATAGCATTCACCATGAATTATGAGCTAAAAAAACTTTAAACAAAAGAAAATTACCCCTTCCTAATACCTACTAATCCTACATCAAATGAGGTGATGTTCCCAGCCAGTGGGTATGACATTGGCTCTTCTTTCACATCGTGGGCTAGAGCGGCCCTGATTCTTTCTATATACATTGGGGGGATGTTCCTGCAGAGTGGGTTTGTTATTGGCTCTTCTTTCACTGGCATATCGTGGGCAAGGGCGGCCCTGGTCCTTTCTATATACAATGAGTGGGTTCACCCTCGTAAACAGGCAGGCAGATGGCAATCTAGTATCGAGTATTAGCAGTGAACTCGCTGATATCATAGGAAGAATTGAAGAAAGTACTCTGGTGGTATCGGAGTAGAGGTGATTGACAAGGGGCTCTCAACTTACTACAGTATATCATGAAGGTCTGGTCTAGTGCAGGGAAAACTGCCACCGTACATGCTCCGCTATGAGGCTGCCATAAGGCTAGCATCATGAGAAGCCCGGGACAAAAGGTGTGATAGGCAAACTGAAGTGTGTTAGTTGTTTGATGTAAAGGTGAACTATGTTGTACAGAGAAAGGAACGCAGCTGAGATTAAATACAGTCTGTGGTGGCTACTTACACAGTGGGCCCGCTATCACACAAACACCAGAAACGCCAGTCACCCTCGACATAGTGACAGTCCCACTTCCACTCACCAGTGTACCCTAACCTGACATCTGATGATAGGGTTACTCCATTACTATTGTAGTTGTGGACTAAAATTTAATATGATAATATTATGAATCTATTTCCACAGAGCATGGCAGAGTTCGTTGATCCCCAACGGCCGCTCCGCGTGGGACACCCACATCAGTACCTCTATCCCAAGCCCTGATCGGTCTCCCTTCTGTTCCCTTATTCGCTACAGTGTTTGGGCATACACACTGTCGAGGTCCACGCCTGTTGTCGCCACCTTTTGCAACATTTTCTTTCTTCTCGCCAAGGAGGTCCCGCCCAAGATTGCTTCGATATTCAAGCAACGAGCAGAAACCTGAGCAGAATATTAATTAATTATCCGGGTTTATAACAGGGATGCCCCTATCCACATATCCGAAGCCTTTTCTAGCACTGTTTTCACGACATCATTCCTCAGATCCTCGGTCATCAAGCCTGGATCTTGGTCATCGTCATCGTCCATCTTTCGGCTCAAGTATCCTCTGATATCTCCTTGGTCGGCCGCAATATGTATGATGCAAGCTCCTTTTGTGAGATGCTTATCAAGTTCCTCACGAATATACGGCCTCCCTGTAAGAAACAGTCGCACATTTGGTGCATCCTGAACAACCTGTCGTAATGCGCGAAGAAACCCTAATCGATGCTACCTCAACACCTCATCCACTGCGTCGACACAGATGTATACCAGCCCAAGGGAATTGATCGTTTCGACGAATAATTTGAGGATTTCCTACAACCGCAGACCCTGGCCACCTCCCCGCTTCGATTCACCAAAAGCACTTATAATTTCACGCGGAACCCTCGGGGCTCCCAAAACAACTTGTTTGAGTAGACCCCCTATCATATTTACCACCGATTGGTCTCTCTGAGTCTGGTAATCGCAATACAGAGACAGAACGGCGATATTCTGTCCACGGGTTTGTTCCCGTAGGGCATCTATTACTAATGAACTGGTTTTATTACTTGTCAACATCGCCCACTATTTCTGGAGAATACCGGTACTCTTGTACCTTATATAGGTCTTTCCAACACCTTGACCAGAGTAGGATTCCCTGAACCATCCTGACTCTCGCGCCATGACTCAAACTCACTTCTCCGCAGAATCCATTCCCCAACACCATCAAGTCGGCGGTTTCTCACATCCTGATGTCTTTTAGGGGGTTCTAGGGGAGATAGCATGCTTAGATCAGTAAAGACTCTTCATCTACCCCCACGTTGATGGTGTTATTGTAACTATTTGACACATTTCCCACATTGGTGTTTGAGTCGCCGCGAATGCTGTTGGTTATGCGATGGTCGATACGGGTGTTCGGCGTTCTGTACTGGTATATATCACCATAGAGACCTAATCCTCCATCCTCCGTCGGTGATGTATTCATAGAAGATAGGGCTCGGTACCAGGTGAGATGATGGTATATCAGTAGGCGGTTTATTGGAGAGGTCGATTGGCGCCTTATTGGTTTAAGCAAGGCGGGGGTTTGCTCCCCCGTGATGGCGTTACCCACCCGTTCCACATAGTCTCTCTACCATGATCTTCATGCCAAGGAAATAAATTACCCTATCTTACCATCCCCGCAAGTGCACGGCGGTCTGAGGGAGCTTTTACAAGCTACTGTCACTACCGTACAGTCGCGGTAAGAAAATTACCGGACAATTGCGGAATAACTTTTTACTACAGGTTTAAAATGTCCCCTGTAATCCAAGTTTCGTGGGTGCTGTAGTCACCCTGGTTGGAGATAGGTCAGGTTACAGTGACGCTATTGCCGTTGCAACCATCACGTAATCGTCTGCAGATCTAATTCCTCAATTGTCCGGTAATTTTCTTACCGCGACTGCACCACGGTATGGTTCCGTGACAATTTTCGTCAGAAAGTCGGTACTGAATAGCCTTCCGGAACCATACCGCCACCCGAGGAGCGACGAATCTTGGCAGGTGATGAATTGGGATCAGTTTGTACAACACCAAAATTTGTGGCTCAAACTTACCGCGACATATACGGTAAATCTTATTGCTGGCTAAGGGGCTCAGAACTGCATCTATCACTAAACATACTCCCGCTTATCACCAAGTTATCATACCTGGGGCTTAAAAACTAGTATCACTCGAGCTATGTATTTTCATATCCTACTGCATTGCCGTGGTGAGCGCACAACGCACTACTTCGGTTTAAAATCCTTGAGAACCTCTCACAAAGACATCAAAGGGGCAAAAAATACCTCCATTGAAATCTACCTACCTGACCCTTATCCTTTGTTGTGATTGATGAACAAAGGCATACTTGTGTACCCCCAAGGCGACCTTTAAAGCCGTGAGAATGTTATATATGCCCGCAGTACGCGTACGCACTAGTGGGACAGACAAGCCTTGAAAAAGTTCTCTTGCATAAAATTTATTTCCTTCTTGTCTCAGCTTCCCTTCCTTTTCTTTTCCCTAGCTGAACCAATCTTAGACTCCTCAACCGCTTAACCCAAATTTCCATGTGTTCACTTGAGCCACTTCGGGTCACCCCGTAATATCCTTCTCTCCGATCATTACCTCTTATCAAAATATTACCAACAGAAGCAAAAAAACAAAAACAGTGAAAAGCACAAACAATACAGGTACTATACAATACCAGTCGAGCGTCCACGTTCTGGCAGCGACCTGGTGTGCTCGCCGAGGAGGGCTCGCCAGCCTAAGAATAGGAGGATCCTAAAGAGGTGGAAAAAAATATGGAAAACACGGCGAGATTTAGCGCCCCTCTAATTGTGCGCCTGGCTCTTATTATTTTTCACATTAAAAAAGGAAGACAGTAGAACGATGGGCGATGCTGGGATTTGTCACGGAGCCATATATTACCGTACACGCTATGAATTCGCCTAAGGGATCGCCTGGCCCACGATATTTCCCGCTCCCCACCCTCCCCTTTATCTAAAATAATCTCGTCTAGGATATGAGGTAGGTTGCCTCATGTCTTCCATATCTTCATATGACATAAATACAAAATGGGTCGCTTGGCTAGCGAGTGCCTTACCATTCCTGATATCCTTTACCATGCTACACTACATATATACTGTATAAAAATAGGAATGCTAAACTCCTCTACAAGATCTCTCTACGAGCTTAGTGGGTATGGATAGGCCTTGGCCTCACACGAAGCAAGTCTAGCTCGAAACCCCTCGAGTGCTAGCACTATTTTCCTACTGTTCACTCTCCTATGATTATAGACTCAGGTTATCCTTGCTTAGTGACGAGAGTGAGCGGTTATAATTCTAGTGCAAATGATGGAAGAAAATAAGGAACAATATCATGCAAGAAATATAATCTATAAGCGCAGAAAAACTCACTCGAAGCGATAGCATATTAAGCCACGACTCTGAGCACCCAGATACACTAGTAGTGCTCGAATATATAAAACCATAGATATAGAAGACCCGAGAATATTAAGGTGATGTATTATAATACTGGTACATAATAAAGTGCTTTGCCGGGACAAGCACCTGGGCAAGACAAGTTCAACGGTTGGAGCTTGGGAAAAGGAGTGAGAAATTTCCCAAGAAAGGATAACGGATGTACCAGGCGGCTGTACTCGAGTAAAGAGGCTCGAAGGGAGAGCGGAAGCGGACTATAGTGGCGTTCAACGATAGTTGTCTGGCCTGTCGGGACTGACATCGTTCCGTGCGAGCAGTAGTTTCACCACTCCCTCATGCCCCTCCGCAGAAGCCCGCCAGAGTGGAGTTTCACCATCGTTGTCTGGCCTGTCGGGATCGACATCGCTCCGTGCAAGCAGTAGTTTCACCACCCCCTCATGTCCCCCCGCAGAAGCCCACCAGAGTGGGGTTGCACCATAATTGCCCGGCTTGTTGGGATCGACATCGTTCCGTGCGAGCAGTAGTCTCGCCACCTCTTCGTTCCCCCGTTCAGCAGCCCACATGAGTGCGGTAAACCCTGTACAGTCACCTTGATTGATATCACAACCTTCCCCTCCTATCAAAGCAGCCACGAACTCGAGAGCCCCAAAGTAGGATGCACAGTGCAAACCGGGCCATAGGTGATAGGGAAGTGAACAGGGATGGTAATCCATTATTTCTTTAAAAAGTAAGCTAGCAGATATGTGGCTGCCATCCCGGTTTAAGAGCTCCAGCGCAAGTGATTCCGCCCGATCCGAGAGCTTCGTTTTCGCGTGGCTTCCCCAATACAAAGATGAATATTCGAGAAAGGGCATGTCTCCAAGGTTCGGATCCTCATTGGCTGGAAACCCCTTAACTTCCTCATAGTTGAGATAGGTTATGCATGACTCTGCAAGTGTTTTGTGGGCATCAGGCAGGATATCAGGCCGTGAAAGGTATTCCTGAAGCGTGTAGTGAATTAGCCTGACTACCGACGTCTCTGCGTCAATCACAGCAAGCCCTAAGCATGACCCTAGCACCGTATCTTGCGGCCGGATATTCTCAGGGTCTAGATCCGTCAAATCCATTTCTACCGCCAGAGCGTGGCAGAGTTCGTCAATTCGCAGCGCCCGCTCCGCGTGAGACACCCACATCAACACCTCCATCCCAAGTCTTGATCGGTCCCCCTTCTGTTCCCTTATTCGCTGCAGTGTTTGGGCGTACACGCTGTCGAGGTCCACGCCCGTCGTCGCCACCTTTCGCAAAATTTTCTTTCTTCTTGCTAACGATGTCTCTCCCAAAATTGCCTCGATATTTAAGGTGACGAGTAGAAACCTAAACAGAACATCAACTAATAATCCAAATTTACCATAAGGTTTCCACTTACATTTCCGAAGCCTTTTCCAACATTGTTCTCATGATATCATTCCTCAGATCCTCGGTCATCAAGTCTGGATCTTGGTCATCGTCATCGTCTATCTTTCGGCTTAGGTACATCGTGATATCTCCTTGGTCGGCTACAACATGTATGATATAGGCCCCCTTCGTGAGATGCTTATCAAGTTCCCCGCGGATATACGGCCTCCCTGTCAGAAATAGTCGCACATTTGGTGCATCTTGAATCACCTGTTGTAAGGTGCGAAGAAACTCTGATCGATGTTGTCGCTGCACCTCGTCCACTGCGTCAACGCAGAGGTATACTAGCTCAATGGAACTAATTGTTTTAACGAATAATTTCACCATGTCCACCAACCGCAGACCTTGGCCACCTCCCTGCTTCGACTCCTCAAAAGCGCTTTTAACTTCACATCGAATCCTCGGGGTTCCCAGCGCAACCTGTCTGACCAGAGCCCCGATCATATTTACCGCCGATTGGTCCTTCCGGGCCTGGTAATCGCAATACAACGACAGAACGGTCATATTCTGTCCTCGGGCTTGCTCTCGCAGCGTGTCTATTACTAATGAACTGATTTTATTACTTGTCAACATCGTTCATTGTTTGTGGTGAATACTCTTGTACCTTATATAGGTCTTTCCAACCCCCTGTGTCCCATAACATAACAATGTAGGATTCACTGGGTCATCCCGACCCTTGCACCACGACTCGAACTCACTTCTCCGCAGAACCCATTCCCCAACACCATCAAGTCGGCGGGTTCTCACATCCTGATGCCTTTTATTGGGCTCGAGTGGAGACAGCCATGCTTCGATCCGCAAAGACTCTTCATCTATTCCCATGTTGATCGTGTTATTGAAGGTATTTGACACATTTCCCACGTTGGCATTTGAGTCGCCGTGAATGCTATTGGTGGTGCGATGGTCGGTACAGTTGTTCGATATGCCATACTGCCATGAACCATGGAGACCTGGTCCTCCGTCTCGCGTAGGTGATGTATTCATAGTGGATAAGATTAGATAACCAGTACGATGATAGTGTAGCAGCGGAGTAGTGTGTTGAAGGAGTTGATAGATTCCTCATTCACTTAAAGACGGAAAAGCGGGGAGGGATCTCTTGTTGGTAAGTACGAGTACAATCCCTTGGGCTGTGCGTATCACAAGCGAGCTAACCAATCATTCACATACCAAGGAATTAATTACCCCGCAAGCATAAGGCGCTTAGAGAAGGCTTTTTACAAACCAACATATTATTAATTTATCCTAGGTTCACCAAGTGTGATATCAGTATCGCAAGAACGCCCGTTTCAATAACTATCTCAGTGACTTGCTTGAGTCCCTAGTACGTGTATTCGAGACTCGCACTGAGGAAACCTAGATCTTTGTAAATCATGGGAGAGCACTTGGGTGAATTCACTATGCAGTACTATACAGCACTATTGGTCCAGTACAGCCTGGATCCCCGCACCAGTCTACTGTATCATCAGAACTAGATCAAAAAAGCCATAAGTACTGATTACCCACCAATTACAATGAGTAACCTTGGTTTGCCACCCTTTGCTACACTCTCGTACAAGCCGCGAGTCTTCCACTACGGCGGAGGTGGGGCGCGCAGAATCACACAGGGCTTACATTCTATCAAAGTTGATAGAATCGGAGTGTTGTCAGAGATAAGGAAAGTGGATAGTTAAGGGACAAGGAGAGGTAATAGCGTTAGTCCTTTTATTTGTTCTGAAGCTGAAAGGATTGATGGAAGGATTTATGATTATGATTTTCCTTTATTATTATTAGTGAAGTACGCAGGCAAATCGGGTTATATATAGAGAGAGATCGGGGGTGTGGGAAGCGATGGAATGACTGAGATGATTTTATTCTTCTTATAATTATGTTTGGTTAGTTATAATAGTTTCAAGAGGTGGACGAGCGAATTAGCTTTCGGATTATACCTACCTTATAGTTTAGCCCTAGTCTAGTTCGAGGGTTCGACTCTTGCGCCATTTACGGCTAACCTCCACATTCTACCAGCTATCAATTTTGGAATATTCGCTACGACTCGCTTGCAAACTGGACTTATGGCCCAGTTGACATTGTCAACTTAGCCAAAGAAGGGCTGACAGACCGGGCAGCATGACAAACGAAGGTGCCTCCCTAATGGAGCAGATTCTTTGAAGAGATTCCCGGTTCTCCCAACTGCTGCCAGACGAGCTTGGGCAAGTTTTTATCCCCATAGCTTAAATGGGCACTCGTATAGGACAAATAACTTGCGAATGCAACACAGGGATACCGGCATTCTAACAAAGTCAACTCCTGCACCGTGAAAGCCCAAATAATTAAACCGTGCGATCCAGGTACGTCAACCCAGCCTTACCCTCTCTTAAGCTTGGTGTTGTTTTTTGATTCTCCGTATCTTTCAGAGAGACCAAGCAACTCAACCCATAACCCGGCTACCACACACCGGTGGCGCGCAGATAATGGTGAGGCTAATGCTCGAAGAGTTGCGCACAGTGATTCCAAGGGTCCCGGCAGGCCTATAGGCACCTACCGGTGTTGGGCTGATTTCGCAGGACCCGTTTAGTTTGGATGGTGTGTCGCGCGTGCCGAAATCACCCTCCCGTGCGTATCTGTGACCTATTGATATACCGGAAGACAAACAGGTGGAAAGTTGACCAGACGATGAATTGCCTAAAGGCCTTGACAAGGGTGAAGTAGGGAGCAATGCGCTTGAACGAATTAAGAAGGAGAGAAAAGGTTGTTGATTGGCTTGCTTTCCTCAGTGTGGTTGTTCGTTGCTAGTCGAGAGAATAAGGATAGAATAGAAGAGAGAGAAAAGAACCCAATTGGAATAGAAAGGAAACGATGTCTATTGATTGATTGCCTGGGTGTTGATGACCATCCGTTGTTATTACTGTTGTTCTGCTTGTTGTCTTCTAACTATGAAAGTGAGAAGGATGCACGCTGAGCTAGATACAAAGTGGCCAGTCATAGTGGGAGAAAATTCTCCGTGTGACCGCCAAACTACCCTATGACAGTCCATGCCCTACGCCGGTGTTGGGCTCTAGTCTAGGGCGTCCCTGGGGCCTATCTCAAGCTGCAAGACAAGAGGATCCATCTTTTGGGAAAGACTGTGGTAGAAGTGGGTGACGGCAGGTCCTTGCGGTCTTCTAATAATCGGTAACTCCCAGATGGCACATGTATTACCCACCCGTCACCTCCGGTACCTGCCAATTACCTGCAGGGCCAAGCCATCACCCCGACGGATCCGGCAGATTCCTCAACCCGACACACCTGCTGTCCGGGCCTGTCTGTCAAGGGTGTGTCTCGGGGTACCGGACTTGAAGACGGACGGACTGGGCCCTTGAATTCACTGGTATTAGGGACTAGAAGATTGAACAGCATAGCCTTCATCAATAGGCCTGTGGCGATCACCAATTCTACTACGATGTGGTTGAATCCGGCTCTAGAACTTAATGTTGGTGATCGGCGGGGTAGCGGAAAAGAATGAAATGAATTCCTTTTGTTCTTTTACCTTAAAAAAAGTAGCCATATGTCCTGAAATCTAGATTCATTCTAGTCATTTTCAGTCTAGCCAGCTATACTCGCCTTATTCATCGCCCGGAAAAACTATCCAAAGACAGTTACTACAGTGGTGGCAGGCATAAGGCCGACAGACGGGGGACAAGTATTGTGCAGCCCAGATAAACACATGATCCTGAAATAAGGTCTGCACGATACTCCTCTAACCTGGTACCTCAGCATCTGATTGCGTTAACAGATTAACAGATTAACAGATCGCACCTCTCAAACTTGTGGTACTGCACAAATACCTAAGAAATTAGGATTATGAAAGCCTTACTCCAGACTTTCAGATTCATGGTTTGATTCTATACGCCTTTTCTGATAGCAATGTTTTACACATAAATGTTTATTTTTTCCTTACTTCCCTCCCACCTGCCCCTCCAGAACTGCCAGGCCTCTGTCGAGTAGTGAGGGTCCGCTCTGAGCACACAAGAAACTATCTACTACATTTTTAGCTTCGCCTTCCATCCACAGCCCATACACCATATCTCTTGGTAACTTAGAAATCTCGGAGGAAGCTTTTTTGTGTATCTTCCACCCGGGATATTTGTTGACTCTGTTCTTGCCCCTTCTGGTTTCCCTTTTCCCCCTGTTCTCTACCCAGCACTCCAGCTATTCTTCGCTATTTTCATTGGGAAAGGTGGTAGTGAAGGAAGAAATCACTTTAATAGACCTGACGAGACCGACTAAATTGCAAGTCTTTGTCCTTTCTGTTCTGATACATGTAGGATTGGTCATGTACTCTCTGCAATTACCCCCCTATTGCTACCTCAATTCTCAAACTCTAATTCATTTCCCCCTATATCCACTATTACATCTCCCTTACTACCCTTTCAATCATCGCTTATCTCTCTTCCCCTAAAGCTATAGACCAAATCAGATAGACTACTACACGACCAAACTAGACATCTTTAATTTACAAGTATCATACAACACAATATAAATCAACTGCTATTGAGCAGCTCTCAGAGAATGAGGTGCATTCCCCCCTGAAAAGCACGAGCAAAGTTAGTAGCAACGCCTTCATAAATTTCATACATGAGGAAATCAACATAGACGAGAAATGTCTATTGCACCTTCTGCTTCAGCCAATTTCTTCCCAGCTATTTATAATAACAAAAGAAAGGAAAAAAAATCTTCCCTAGGTCCAAAAATCACTCTTATCCACCTCTACCCAACTTCGACTCAGACTCTCCTAGAATAACCAACCCCCCGCACTGCATATCTCTCTCCCCCTGGCTTCACTCTCCAACTTCCACCTTTGTTGATACTCATCAATCTGCACACATCGGAATCGTCACATTTCCGAGTACCGATAGGATTCTTAAAAGAGGTATCTTCACAGCCTATCACTCACCCTATAATGAGAAGTAAAAAAATGAGAACAGCACAAACAATATAAACACAATGCAAGTTGAACACCCACTGTCTTGGACCTATCCAGTACGATCTTGAAGGACTCATCCATCTCTACTGATCGGGGAAACCCAGAGAGTGGATAAAATTATATGGAAATTTTTACACACAGGGATTCAGTGGCCTATTGATTGCTTCTACCTTATTTTCTCATACCAAAAAGGGAAAGGTCATGGCACCGCGGATGGTGCCGAGGTTTGTCGACAAACCACTAGCATACCATATTATCAAACACTATGAATACGCCCAAAGAATAATCCAGCCTACAACATTTCCCGCTCTTTGCCCTCCTGCCTAGTATCCAGCACTGTCCCCCCTGAAATCTGAGGCTGGTTGCCTCGTCTCCCTCATATCTTCATATATCGTACAAAACAACTCACTTGGTTGGAACGTATCTTGCCGTTTATGATATCTCCTGCTGTGATGCACTGGAGTGATTGTTGGTGTGAATATCATAATAATAATAGTACTATGTTATTATCAAAATTTTACTATCATATATAAATAGGAATCAAAATGCTAAGCCCCTTCTACAAGATCTCCGCGAGCCTGGTCGACATGGACAGGCCTTGGCTACAGGAAACAAGTCTAACTCGGGACCCCCGAGTATTACTATAGCACCATTTTCCTACTGTTCACTCTCCCGTGTTTACATACTCGGGTTGTCCTCGGTTAGTGGCGACAATGAGCGGTCATAATTCTAGTGCAAAGGATGAAAGGAAATATGCTATGATATTATGCAAGAAAGATAATCAGTAGATGTAGAAAAACGCACTTTCGAAGCCGTGGCATATTAAGCCATGACTCCGAGCATCCCGATACACTAGTAATACCCCAATCTATCATACCATGAGAACAGAAGGCCCGAGAAGATTAAGGAGATATATTATAAGATAAGCTCAAAGATCAGAGTCTAAGGAAAACAGAAAGGGGGGGGGGGCAGGAGGGCGAGGACGCCCACGAAAGGTAAACGAATGTATCAGGCGGCTGTGGGGGGATTCGGAGAGAAGACGGGAGCTGGGCTGATAAGGGGTGTGTACGTGTGTGCACTGGGCAGAAGGGGTGTGGATAAATATCTCTTGAGACTAATCCACAGAGGTTGAAATTGCCTGAGGCTGGGGGAGTGCGACAATATGCCTATGCCGATTGATAGAGGCAACCCTGAGCGGTGACAGACCACTGTCATCTGGCTTATTAAGATCGACGTCATCCCGCGCAAGCAGCAGTTTCACCACCCCCTCATGCCCACAATAAGAAGCCTGCCAGAGTGGAGTTTCACCATCGTTGTCTGGCCTGTTGGGATCGACATCGTTCCGTGTGAGCAGTAGTTTCACCACCCCCTCATGCCCATTGTGAGAAGCCATCCAGAGCGGTCTTTGGTTATGGTTGGTTGGCCTGTCGGGATTGACATCGTTCCGTGTGAGCAGTAGTTTCACCACCCCCTCATACCCACCATAAGAAGCGGTCCAGAGCGGAGTTGCACCATGTTTATTTGGCTTGTCGGGACTGACATCGTTCCGTGCGAGCAGTAGTTTCACCGCCCCCTCATGCCCACAATAAGAAGCCCACCAGAGTGGGGTTGTACCATCGTTGTCTGGCTTGTCCGGATTGACATCGTTCCGTGTGAGCAGCAGTCTCACCACCTCTTCGTTCCCCCGTTCAGCAGCCCACATGAGCGGGGTAAATCCCATACAGTCACTTTGATTGATGTCACAACCTTCCCCCCCCATCAATGCAACCACAAACTCAACAGCCCCAAAGTAGGATGCACAGTGCAAACCGGGCCACAGGTGATGGGAGAGTGGGCAATAATGGGAGCCTCTTATTTGTTTGACAAGTAAGCTAGCAGATATATGGTTGCCATCCCGGCTTAAGAGCTCCAGCGCGAGTGATCTCGCCTGATCTGAGAGCTTCACTTTCGCGTGTCTTCCCCAATATAAAGATGAATATTCGAGAAAGGGCATATCTCCAAGATTCAGATCCTTATTGGTCGAAAGTCCCTCAACTTTCTGATAGTTGAGATAGGCTAAGCATGACTCTGCAAGCGTTTTGTGGGCATCAGGCAGGATATCAGGCCGCAAAAGATATTCCTGAAGCGTGTAGTGAATTAGCCGGACTGTCGACGTCTCCTCATCAACCACAGCAAGCCCTAAGCATGACCCTAGCACCGTATCTTGCGGCCGGACATTCTCAGGGTCTAGGTCCGTCACATCCATTTCTACCGCCAGAGCATGGCGTAGTTCATCAAGCCCCAACGGCCGCTCCGCGTGAGACACCCACATCAACACCTCCATCCCAAGTCTTGATCGGTCCCCCTTCTGTTCCCTTATTCGCTGCAGTGTTTGGGCGTACACGCTGTCGAGGTCCACGCCCGTCGTCGCCACCTTTCGCAAAATTTTCTTTCTTCTTGCTAGCGATTTCTCGCCCAAGATTGCCTCGATATTTAAGGCGACGAGCAGAAACCTAAACAGAACATCAACTAATAATCAAAATTTACCATAAGGTTTCTACTTACATTTCCGAAGCCTTTTCCAACATTGTTTTCATGATATCATTCCTCAGATCATCGGTCATCAAGTCTGGATCTTGGTCATCATCATCGTCTATCTTTCGGCTTAGGTACCTCGTGATATCTCCTTGGTCGGCCGCAACATGTATGATATAGGCCCCCTTCGTGAGATGCTTATCAAGTTCCCCGCGAATATACGGCCTCCCTGTCAGAAATAGTCGCACATTTGGTGCATCTTGAACCACCTGTTGTAAGGCGCGAAGAAACTCTGATCGATGTTGTCGCAACACCTCGTCCACTGCGTCGACGCAGAGGTATACTAGCTCAATGGAACTGATTATTTTGACGAATAATTTCACCATGTCCACCAACCGTAGACCTTGGCCACCTTCCCGTTCTGACTCCTCAAAAGCGCTTTTAACTTCACATGGAATCCTCGGGGTTCCCAGCGCAACCTGTCTGACCAGAGCCCCGATCATATTTACTGCCGATTGGTCCTTCTGGGCCTGGTAATCGCAATACAGAGACAGAACGGCCATATTCTGTCCTCGGCTTTGCTCTCGCAGGGTGTCTATTACTAATGAACTGATTTTATTACTTGTCAACATCGTTCATTGTTTGTGGTGAATACTCTTGTACCTTATATAGGTCTTTCCAACCCCTTGTGTCCCATAACATAACAATGTAGGGTTCACGGAGTCATCCTGACCCTCGCGCCACGACTCGAACTCACTTCTCCGCAGAACCCATTCCCCAACACCATCAAGTCGGCGGTTTCTCACATCCTGATGCCTTTTATTGGGCTCGAGTGGAGACAGCCATGCTTCGATCCGCAAAGACTCTTCATCTATTCCCACGTGGATGGTGTTATTGAAGCTGTTTGACACATTTCCTACGTTGGCATTCGAGTCGCCGTGAATGCTATTAGTGGTGCGATGGTCGGTACAGGTGTTCGATAAAGTTATGCCATACTGCCATGAACTATTGAGACTTGAATCTCCGTTCCTTGTAGGTGATGTATTCATAGTGGATATGATTCGATAACGGGTGAGGTGATAATGTAGCAGTGGGGCTGTTTGTTGGAGCGGTTGATCAATGCCTCATTCGCTTAAAGACAGAAAAGAGGCGGGGATGGCTCTGATGCTGTTTAGTACGGCTAGGCCGTGTGTCACAAGCGAGCCCCAGCCAATCATCCACCAAGGAAACAAATTACCCCGCAAGCATTCAGCGGCTAGAGAAGCCTCATTAATCCACCCTAGGTTCACCAAGTGCGATACCGGTATTACTTGTACTATCGCAGGAAAGCCCTTTTGATTAACCGGTCTCCCAGTGAGTTTCTTGAGTTCCCTGCTTGTACGTGTACCGTACAGTAGTACGCGTATCTGAGGCCCGCACTGTGGAAACCTAGTTCTTTGGCAATTATTGGGGAGTGTCATATAGTACTTGTGTGGACTCTACATGTGCAGCGCAGTCCGGGTGGCTACGACCGCTTACTCACACTACCAATAGCCTGATCCATCAAGTCGCAAGTACGGTATCGATGGTTAGCCAATTGCAAGGAATAGCTTTGTCACCTTTTGCTGCACTTTTGTACGAGCCGCGAGCCATCCACCACTAGCACACTAGAGGTAGGATGCCCGGTATCACTCCCGAGTTATTCTGCCTACCGCTGTAAGTATTGCCACATATACTTATTAGATGTCATAGTACGGAAATGATAAATAGGCACATTCCCTCAATCAAACCGCAAAATCAGCCTACTAAAGACATCTCGTCCTAAGCATTGCATGTTCCGTCACACTTTCAGTGTCGGCACGCTCGAATTGAGGAGAGTCGGACTCTGGGGATAAGAGCCGCAATACGGCGGTCTCTCATGGTTCCCTCCATTCCACTGTCCAACCGCCTCCCCATCTCAGTCATTTCCTTGGCAACGGGCATCTCGATTGTCAATTTGGTGCTTTGATGTCTTGTGGAGTCCGAAAGGTATGAGGTCCAGTAGTTGAGGAATATTGGGCGCGCCTCTCACCCAACACCGCTCTTAATTAAGGTTAGGCAATCACGTGATACTCAGCACCCCGAACTTGGCACGACCCGAAGCCCCAATGGCAACAAGCAGAATCCTTCCAAAGAGCCGCTGCCGCCGCTAATTTTTCATGCTCATGAAATTTCACCCCACCACTCATCCCCGTCATCCCAGTCAATTTCTTCCCACTCCATCGCCACCCCTCATCATCAATAATATGATACCGTTACATCGAGCATCATAGCGAAATTCTCATGCTCGTACGCCAATGTGGCCGCCCAGGCCACCGTCTACTCACAAGCCTTCGACATCGGCCTCGCGCACTGAGACTTGAGAATCCGTTGTATGGCGGCTCATCGTGTACGGACAATTCTTCATCAACCTGGATCACGGATGAGGTGCTTAGGCGGGCCTTTCTGTCGTTTACAAGAAGGCTTTCGCAGTCGTCGCGGATATGTGAGAGGCTCCAGACCGAGTTGAGGAGGGAGAGGCGGCAAGAGGAGGAACCCGTATCTGGGTCGTCGTCGCCGCCGGGGGTGTCAGCACACGGATGGGATAATATCCCGCCCACCTTCCGCTGGAGTCTGAGTCGATACAAGGATCGAACGCCAACGTTGGATGGTCTGTCTGTCTTCTACCCTTAATTGTACTGTACCGCATGTCCGAATCGAATTCGCTCATGGACAATTGCAGACCCATTTATGTCGGCTTTTAGGTCACAGACAGCTCCTGCTTCTGCTATGAATCGATCGAGGCGGCCGAAGGGCTCGCACTACCAACCACCACGCCCCAACGTAAGCACGTTCTTCAATTCTATACTCGAGCCGTTCGCGGCGATTTTCTCCCCCTGGAGGGTATTGCCGCCGGAGGCTCCTTGCGCTCCGTTTAGCACTGTGCAGGAGTCTTTTAAGTTATTGAATGCTCGTATTTTGGCTGAAAAATCGACAACTACGGCTATTAGGGAATACAAAAGACTCAAAGCCATCGATCCAGATTTACGGCTTACTAGCCCCGCTACCATCATATTGCTACGGAATCTGTTAAAGCTAGGACTACATACCCCCATATTGGAAGTCCTGGAGATGGAGAACTTGACGGTTGAGAACGGCATAATGCTATTAAAAACTGCCATGGAGGGACTCGGTCCGGACCAAAGACGAAGGTTCACCGAAAGGCTGCTCGAAGCTGGGGGGGATCTGCGCCAGAAACGATTTAGGAGCATGTTGTCAGAGGAGATCAAGTCTTTTGATGTCAAAAAGGTCATCGTGAGGAGCGATAGGGAATACCTCCGAGACATTCAGAGAGTGCTGAACGGCGACGAAATGCGTAAGCTCCTCGACGAAATAGTCTCAACAAAAGCAACCATCACGAAGGGAACAAGCCAGCTTATTGCCTCTCGGCTCGTTGATCTCAACGAACTCAATTTAGGGATCTCCTATGCTCTAGAGCCCCTCATAAACATCACCCAGAGCAACTATATAGCGACGATCTGCGATGCTCTCTGCAACGCAGGACAATACGGCACAGGCTATGAATTGATAATGAAGGCCCTCAAATCGGGAAAATATGGCCTCCTCTCAGACCTAGATATAAAACGGGGAGTGCGAACGGTTAACACTGTGTCCCAACCCCATCTACAACTCTCCAACCTCTGGGATGCGATCAAGTCTTCCTCCTCGGTTCATCCCCGCGACCTCTCCTACCGCACCTACGCCGCCTTCCTGGGCCGCGCCACAAAGCTACGGTTCGGCCCGTGGGGGAGTCTGAGGGAGGGGAGAGGCGAAACCCCGCTACTAACCATGTCTATTGAGATAATAGTTCGCTTCACAGATCAAGAAAAGCAAATGGCCAAGGGCCTCCTGAGCTCCATGCTTGAAGCCTGGATATGGTCCTGGGGCCAAACATGCCCGCACAAGCCCAACCTGCAAACCCTAGAAGGCAGCATCCCCTTTATGGCACCACTCTTCACCATCCTCCCACCCGAGACCCGTGACCCGGCAATCCTCACAGCCATAGAGCGGATAACGACCAACTGCATCAAGAGCGGCCGTGAGGTCTGGCCCCTGAGGATAATCTGGCCGTTCGTGTCAACATTAGCACAGGCAAACATCTGGCAAGAGGAGGAGAGCATCGGCCTCTGGGCCGCGGAGCGGGTACTACTTCGTAAGCGCCTAGCACCAACATACCTCCGCTACCGCACAGATGCCGAAATCGCACGATTCGTAACAAGACACTATCTTCCGCTGCGATTAGGCCTGACAGGGCCAGAACGCACGACACAACAAACACAAGACGCGGAGCGACTCATGGTGCGCCTACGCTCGCTAGAGCGCGGCGCTGCCAGCTTCCCACACCTAAGCGCTTTTGCCCTTACGATCCTAGCGTTCAAAGACACATGCATCCCCTCCACCACCCTCCTCCTCGACATGATATACACCCTCCACCGCCTCCGCCGATATGCCGACGTCCCCACGCTCCTAGACTCCCTAAAATTCTACAACATCTCGCCCTCGCGCTCTGATATTGCGCGCCTAATCCGCCTACTAACAAAGGCCGACCCACCCTCCGCATTCAGGCTCCTTCAGACATACCCAGACACCCAATACTCCGTATTCGCGCAATTCATCGTGCGGACCGCATCCCTACACCCGGATCTCGCGGTGCGGGCATACCAACTCCTGACACCACCAACACTACACTACTTCTCGCGCTTCCAGCCGAAGATCCCGGGTCGCAGACTGCCCGGCAGGAGGCTGCTAGTTGCAATGGGGTGGAAGTTTGCGAATTCGCCGGTTTTGTCGCCAAGGCAGTGTCTTCGCTACACGCAGAGGTGCTTGCAAGCGATGTTGGCCCTGGGGTTGGATCCCGGACCGAAGATGGGATGGTCTATTGCCATCGCGGGTGTGGAGAGAACGATTCGCGCGGGGGTTCCGGTGAGTAGGGAGTGGGAACGGGTGAAGTGGGTGCTGAAAACTATTAGGAGGAATGCGGGTGCTAGGAGGGCGGGGGAGGTGGATCTTATGTTGAGGAGTTGGGAGACGAAGGTTTGGAACGATAGGATGGGCATGGGTGGGAGGGAGGGGTGGTGATTACCGTCGTATTTGAATTCAGAGGCGGTGTCTCGGGTAATTCTCTTTTTTTTCATTTCCCCCGTGTTTCCGTCGATCGGGTGGGTGTAAATAACAGCATTTAGCGGTATGCATGTATGGTTAAGAACAGGGGGCTACTTTAGAGCTACAGTAGAGGCGATTGGTGACTGTATATAGATATCACCAGGCGCTGTAGAGGGGGGCTAATGTACTTGTATTATACCGTATATCGCGTTGCTGAAATACAATACTCGACTCTTCACTAACTGCCAAGTTATAATTCACAATATATCACTCGCTAAAAGCCCCACTCAAATACGCCTTTCCAAGTGGCTCTCCTGCAGAGGGTAGCCCGCATGCCCACATCCCAGTGGCCGGGAAGCCTCAAGGCCAGTCACCCTAGAGGCAAAACACGAGTTTTCAAAATACCCGTGCTAGAAATGTCCTGCTTGTAAGACGAAAAATGACCCACATGTCGCTATTAGATTATCCGCCAGTCGTTCTCCAGGAATTGCCCTCTAAACGTAGAGTAATGCCACGCGAGCCGCATCCCATCCCCACGACTCGCTCTCTATTCTGCACAAGACCTGCTGGTCAATATCTGTAAGGCCCTGTGATGTTACTTGGATATTCCTGTTTTAAAGAGTTCTCGGATCCGCTGGGGGATTAAACGACTTATAGAGGGGGTGGAAGATGTTTTGATGATTCTCCATAGGTATTTGATTACCCTTCTGGAGGGGGTTCGTACTCTATCACTTGCTCTCGTCTTGTGAGACAGAAGGTATATCAGGGGACCATACATCTTCTTCGTCCTTCCCCCCTTCTTCTTCTTCCGCCCGCCCGCCCCTACCACCAAGCGCTCACCCCCAACAGCCCCCCTTCCCGAAAAACATGAAGCTCACTCTCCCCCTCCTCTTTCCAACCCTATCTCTCGCCCTCCACCTACCACCACCACCACCACCACGTTCCCGAACAGGCGTGACGGAACATGTCAGTCACCCTAAACCTGCGTCCCGGCGACGTCCAAGACGAGATTTTCCAAATCGTGGGAAGCTGGCCTGGCTTCCAGGATGGCTACTGAGGATTAGAACTCGGGGATGCTCCGCGCACCGCTTATTGGTTTTATAGTACACCTATCCCTCCCCCACCTATACCTCCGCGGGTCACCGAGTTAACCAGCACGCGACAGACTGGGACTCCGTAGCAAGCCACCAAGCGTTCGTCCAATCCGCGGAATACCCCGCTACGATCGATGCAGCCGAATTCCTCGCAAGCTCCTCTTCTGCCCACCATGTTCCCCTCCTACCATTTCCGCCTGGTGAGGTGTTTGCGGGTGGTGCCCTGGGTTACGTTTAATCTTATCATACTGGTGTTGTGAATGGCACTGTTATGGTGGGCTGGCAGGCGGGGGTTGATGGGCTTTTTGGGGAATTTGGGGAATTTGACTGGTGTCGGTGGGTGCAGGGCTTATTCGTCTGGATGGGAGGTTGAGGATGGGAAGGTTTTTAGTGTGCTGGTTGGGTGGGAGAGCGCGGAGGCTTTGGGGGCGTTGGTCGTTGGTCGGGGGTTTGTGGAGGATTTTGGAAGGTTGGTGGGTAGTGTTGCGTGGGAGTATAGGGTTTTGAGGGTTGTTGGGTATGTTCCGAAGGTTCGATTCGGGGTGATGTTCTTTGGTTCCTTTGGAGGAAGGGATGGAGATGGAGGAGAGTAGGGGTCGGAATTCAGTGGGTAGCTAGTTGCTTAGATTTTCTGAGTCAAACCCCTTTTAAGGGGATTGATATGAGTATGATATCTTGAAGGTGAATCTAATCTCACCGGGGTACTGTGACAGGCTGAGTAGCCCGGTCTCGTGAAGCACAACATTGCACTTATCATAGAGGTAGTGAAGTTCGGCCCCTACATCCAGCTAAAGACCTCTCCCCCAATCCTACAAAACCACGCCATGCAAAGCCAGTAAGCAAGCAAACCCATCCCTCCATGGGATTTAATAGAACTATATAGTGTCATCTAGAAAGTTTTGCGTTGTATGTACTCGACCACACTTGTTTTACCTCCAGTCAAGCTCAGCATGCGATAACCGCACAATCTGATAACACCCACTCGTTTTTCCCGCTAAGAGGTCGGAGTCAGGTGTGAGTCAGGACTTCTCACAAAAGGCTCGAAGACCACGCCCCGCTGTGAATATTTGTGAAAACCCTACTACCCTTATAGGATACTGTCTACTCAATGGAGCTCGTGTATTCAGACACGACTCCCTTTTAGCTTCTTGGTATGAAATGGGGCCTCACTAGATTACGCTGAACCGGGAGATGGAGGGAGGGCTATTGGGAGGTCTGGATGTGCCGTAATAATAGCTTGGTGATCTCGAGTGAGGAGGAAAGGTGGAGAAGGTGAGAATGGTAGTAACGGAGGATACCCACATTCTGGAGCATACCTGACGGCAACGTATATGAATACGCATCATAACAGAGAAGGCTAAATCCGCAAGCTCGCTACGCTAACTTACTACTCTGATTTCTCATGGGTCAAGACAAGGGTTTTTATGAGATCTTTGAAAGGCTCACACATCTCACGTTGTGGCGTTTCCCCACACCCCGAGCACAAGCGTAATTATCATGATAATTATTATCTGAAGCCCGGGCGCCGGGGCAAACCCCACAAATGCCGCCCCGCCCTGGCAACCCGCCACCCATGAGCGCGTTCCCACCACAGACAGCGTATGAAATTTCCATGAGAAAGCAAGCCCCATAGCTAGAGCTGCCCGATAGAAATGGGCAGACACTTATTTAATTAACCACTCATGGGCGAAAAGGTTCAAACGGAGAGTTCAATCTAAACCCCTGGGAAGTCTAGAAGCGATTTCTACTTCCTTCGTTGGACACGCGCCGGGGAGCTATGATACCTCATAATATTATGTTTATAGATAATAACCCCGAAGGCGTCAGGTGCCATAAACCGAGTGACATTCCATGAGTCACAGTGATTTGAGGTGAAGAGCATAAAAATTCGCTCCCCAAAGTTGTCGTGCAGACAACGGATGATGTTTACCGGTGACAAGTAAAGCAGATTCATGGTAGTGGGTTAGGTAGTATATGGCTTCTTGCTTCCTCCGCATTTCCGACTGCCGGTGATGCGATCCCCATAGTCACGCGTGACCCTCTTCTTCCGTCTGCCGGGTTTGAAGCAAGCTCTCGATAAATTAACGACTCCCAGATGGCCTTCAGCCGTTTTAAAGACAAGGGATTGAAATGCCCGGTGCTTTGCCTGACGTGGGAACGCCCCATACGACAACCCCCAGCCATGTGAAGCAAAACGGCGGCGGCTAGACCGGCCGTGGATAAGTTTCATAAAGGCTGGAGGGCGGGGAGCCATGCGGGGTTGCGACTGCGAGGGATTTTGATGGAAGCAATAGAAAATGAATACCACGGGACATTCCGGGTGATGGAGTTGTTTCTACGGTGCCGGATTCCGTAGAGCCAGGAATGAGGAAGTTCGAGGGCGGCATATAGAGTTCCAAGACACGGATTTGTGCTCTTGGTGCATTGCGGCTACCTACTTGTCACAGGCAACAAGTACCCGAACATTTAGAAGGAAAACAGGGATAATACAGGGATAAACGGCGATATTTCAGGGATATTTCAGGGATATTTTAGAGGTAAGACATCCATTGGAGGCCTGTGTACACAGTTAACAGGGGCAATTTTGGTGAGAATTGCCCAAAAGGGCGTCTGATCACCTCAATGTTCGGGTACTTATTGCCTGTGACAAGTACACTGTTAGTACTTGAATACCGTAGGACAGCTAATACGTCATTTCAATGCTTGTGGGGCATTGCTCAAACACCGATGGTTTAGCGTAGTCGTGGGACTTTAGTACGGTGCTGATGATTGTGACCTATAAGTAGGTGTAGCGCCGGCAGAGAGTTCTCAGAGCACCATCACCATCTGCTGTCGACACTTTGTTTCGTTGCATGATAGGTGGATGTGGCTTAATCGAGCATGAGATTAGGCCTCCTTTGTGGCTGGAGACGGGGCGACACACCACTTTGACGGGCCATCTTACCCGGGATTTTTGATTCCACAGTCGGTGGTACATACCATCTCATCTCACGGCTTCTGTTTGGCTCAAAGCCTCACCCCATCATCATCACCAGCTTCTTGTCAGTTGAGGGCATTGCTTGGTTTAGGAGTTAACCGCTGGTCAGACTTCCCGCGGCGCTCGCCTCACAAGCGATTACACTTCGATTACACTTCGGTGCATCCATTGACTCATTGGCAGACAGTCACCTCAGGTCTTCGCAGGCTTCTTCCCGCACTCGAGTCCTTAAATAACCTTAGCTATCTCCCTCCGCCCCTAACTTATCATCCACCGCTTTAACTTCAAAACCTACAACCGATCTCTGAATAATAAAGATGTCCGCTTAAACACCGCCTAATTTCGACCAACTCGGCCAAAAGCTGACCCGTCAACAAGCCTCGTTTGCTATCCTGTGCAAACATCTTGAACCCCTTTTGCTGTTACTCGACCTCGCAAAGCTTGGAAAGATACTTCAAACATGATTCCTCGGTTATCAAAACTGTTTCGTATACACCAAACCCGTACTAATACCCAATCCATTGTAATATTACACCTACTACTCCTCGCAGCCCTTATAGACACTACTCACATATTTCTTTGAAAGAGGCCGGCGAGACTTTGTTGAAAAATCCCACGGAGGAAACCGGAAAACCGGCAGACGGAGAGAGCACAAAAGCTATAGCATAGCTGAAGGCATCGTTTGCTTCTTGGTGAGCTTCTCTTCTACACCGTCTTCATCGCCGCTCTTTCTAATTCAATTCCCCCTTACCAGAGGCTACGTTAGCAAAAACCAACCCTCGGGAGCTTTCGTTTACTTACTCATCCCGAGGGCTCGTCTATCTGAAGGCCAATCCCTCGGTTGCTGCCCATTATGTCTAGCATCTTTACTTTTAATCCATCGCCTCCTAAACCTGCCTCTCCATGGGCAAATAACACCCCCACTCATCTCACTCCATCTACGACACCGAAGCCTACAACCGAGTCGCCGGATCTGAACACCGATGATACTCCGGGACATTTGAGGACCAATAATAACTCGGGCAAGATCCGAAACCATTTCATGGAAGATGGCGAGAGAGAAGGGATTGTTACCACCAATGGGGAGACCGTAAAAGGCTTGGCCGCTGAACCTCAAATGGGCGCTACTGAATACAAGCTGAGTCTTGTTAGAGGTGGAAAGAGTGAGGCGAGGTTGGACCAGTTGGTAACTCAATTACTCTGGAGGTTGCAACAGAGTAGCCCGTGCGTCGTCTCCATTTCTAGAATTCAGGCCGCCATTGCTAACTTGTCCACGACTTCAGGTATCACGCCAATTCCCTTGCCTCAAAGTCCCCTGAAGCAATCTCCTCGCTAGTTCAAGAATCCCAAGGCGCGCTCTACGAGATCGGGGTTGCCGATGACGGCAAGCTTATCGGGCTTTGCGAGGAGGAACTCCGAGCATCTCTGGACACCTTACGCATAATGGCCGCAAAGCTAGGATGTACTGTTAGGATACTTCGCAGAGAGGCTGTCGGTACGGTCAACGAGCGCGATCTACGGCGTGCAGAAGGAAAGCAAGCCGAGCTTGTGAAGGCTAAGCAACGAAATCGGGAGCGGGCCGGAAAAGCCCTGCTTTTGGAGAAAGGCCAGATGAACGGACAATGTGTGGAAGAGGAGGGCCCTTCAGGCTCCGAGGAGAGTTTCGGCATTCCCAAAGTTGGTGACCCTCTATGGGTCGTGGAAGCCTTTGTCCAACCGGGCCACGGACAAAATACCATATTCCGAGGGCCCACCCCGGAACGAGAGGCGGTGCGGCCAGAGGTTAGAGGGAAGACCGAGCAACTTAGGATCACACTGACGGGGGCCACTACCTGTGGAAAAACCACCCTCCTAGGGACCTTAAGCACTGGCGAGCTTGACAACGGGCGTGGGAAAAGTAGAATCTCACTGCTTCGCCATAGACACGAGTTGGCGTCCGGTATTACCTCGTCCGTGACGTGGGAGATCCTGGGTTACATACCTGAGGATTCCAAAGCTGAGCTCAAGCCCGCAAGCTGCAATAGGGGGCCGCCGAGATTAGTGAATTATGCATCGGGCAATATATCCTCTTGGACGGACATCCACGCAACGGCAGATGGGGGAAGAATCGTTTTTCTGTCAGACTCTGCTGGCAATCCTAAATTCAGTAGAACCACATTTAAATCGCTTATTGGGTGGGCACCACATTATGTTGCTTTTCTTGTCGCAGCAAATGATGACGAGACTTTGGGCGCTGGAGAGAACGGGGAGAGGTCTTTGGGTTTGAGCAAGCCCAGCCTCGCTCATCTTGACCTTTGCTTGAAATTAGGTCTAAGAATGATCGTCATCTTTACGAAACGAGATCTAGGCACCAAGACGGGGTTGAAAAAAGTGTTTGCGAATTTGTTGACCGTCTTAAAACAAAACGGGAGGAAACCTGCTGCACTCTCTACTAGTGCAAGCATCAAGGACGTTGTGAAGCTCGTTGAAGGCGACCCCGAGTACACGGTGCCAATTTTGTTTACCTCGTCTGTCAATGGACAAGGGGTTGACCTGCTTCATGAGCTGATGATGAGATTGCCAGTGCCTGAGCCCCCTAAAGCACCGGCTGTCGAAAACGTTCTTAGGCCTTCACTGGGCACCTGCGCCGCGGGCGTCACGGAAGGGGTTCGGAAAATCAAAGTAGATGAGGGAGAACCGAAGGTTGCGGCAGAGGACGACGGTGGATTGTCCACTTTGTTCCATCTCGAGGAAATATATGGGTTTCAGCCGGCGCATAGTGCAGAGGATGGGAAAGGGGGGGCCGTGGTTGGTGGGCATGTAAAATATGGGAAGATCACTATAGACGACGAGTTGTTGATCGGACCCTTCCCGCCAGTCGACCATACCAGCAGCCCGCCGTCCATCGCAGGGACTCCTGCTACTCCGGCCTCTCATCCCTCACTATCACCATCCGCTGATCATTTGTCGGGGCTCTTGTCCAAAAGCCCAGACAGTGCCGACGAGAAGAGGGCCGCCTCTCCCAAGCAATCGGGACTAAAATTCACCAATGGTGACATTACTAGGAATAGCAGTACATCTGGCGAGGAATGGGAGTGGAAATTAGTAAAGGTTGTCTCCGTTCGCAGGCTTAGGCTGCCGGTGAATACTCTCTTCGCTGGTGAAGCTGGCACTCTCGGGATTATGCCTATCGAGCAAGAGCCCCATCTCGACACTCCTCTAGCAGTCTCAGCATTGAATTTGCAACTGCGTCTAAACGGGCTAGGCTGCGAGACGGAATCAAGGAATGGTAAGGGCATCAAGATACACACGAGTTCCCCGGATACACCGGCAAATGGCGCAAAGGCCGTAACATTCGCGAACTCTCTAACTGCTGCCCCACCCCTTCTCTCGACCAAGCTCCGAAAAGGCATGGTAATCTTCAACCGCTCCTCATCTGCTGTGAGTTCCTGGCTACGGGCGTATACCGGCTTTACAACCAGCCTTGGCGATGAAGCCAATTCCCTTATCCCTGGCAGCAGCGTGGTCGTGTACATCGCTTCAATTCGCGCCATCGCAAGACTAATCTCTATTGAACCTCCACGGGCCAGGAGCGATGAGATATTCAGTCTTGATGATGAAGATGTTAAGGAGGCGGAACATGTCGATTATGAAGGAACAAGGAAATTCATGTTTGAGTTTGATCATGCACGGGCAGAGTGGATTGAGGTGGGTGATAGAGTACTGATAGTTCCTGGCGGGGGAAAGAAGGGGTTGGACGCATTCGTGGGACGGGCTATTGAGAGACAGTTTTAAAGTAGGAGTCTAGTGGTCAAGTTGGTAGAATTGGTTGGTCATAACAAAATTGTTTTTTTATTTATTCTTTCTCTCCTTTGTCTTTGCAATTGTCGCAAGTCGTGTTGTCATTGTTAGTGTACGTGGAGAATTTATGCGGGAAGTGAAGTTTGAGGTTTTATTTTTATTTCTAGATAAAGCGTTGAGACTTAACTAAGGGTGCTATTAATTCAAGAAGCTTCGAGTGACGAGAGGTGATGCCCAATGATCGGAGCCGAAATCTTTATGGGGTAACATGTCATTTCACAAGCGAATTAGCGGCTGTTTAGCATGAAATTTTTATAGCTAGAAACCATGGTTGCACAATGATGGTTGAAAGAACCTTATACCCTATATGGGAGGCAGTCAAAAAATTGGTGCTGGTTGCTGCAAACTATTGTTTGTAATTCACATCTACAAAACAGTTCTTTAACCACAAATCATAGTTTGCTATTCCAAAATTGTTATACCAAACTGTTACGGGGTAGCTAACACGGTAGGATTCCGAGCTATCTAGGCCGAGGATATTCGAGACAACGGATTATAAGTCAGGAAGGCTCAAGAAGAATTGTTCGATAAAGTAATAGAAGAATATCGTAATAACTTAAATATTGTTAAGGTCTCTTCTCAGTTGCTTGATGATGTTCTCAACCATCGGGGAGAGCCCTACTATTTATACTAATGTTCACGCTACTTTGACTTCTTTAGTAAAGAAGTATCTTTCTAAGAATTCAGTTCGTCAGACCAAAGTGCGAACACTGTTTGACCCTGAATCTTGCCCAGCTTGACTCTGAGAATCTCCCGACTGCTATTTCTTCTGAGGGTGTCCCCACTCCACCAGTAGCCAGTCTTCGATCTCTTCGTCTTGATAGACTATAATGGAATATGCAGTCTAAATGCCTACATACCAATAGTATCATGAGTATGGAGTGATCAAGCATCAGCAAAAAATATTCTCCCTCATGTATTACATACATATCTCCCTGTATCACCTGGTAATACCATCTCCCCCTATACCCCCCATGCCTCTCATTTTTCCGTCCTTTTCTAAAGGCCCATGGGG
>Ga0307517_10002238_pt1 | contig 31225 bp, 18 predicted proteins | sample 23_EM_MG_FD_194515 | JGI IMG/M metagenome (GOLD analysis project Ga0307517, IMG submission 194515) | Populus trichocarpa ectomycorrhiza microbial communities from riparian zone in the Pacific Northwest, United States - 23_EM | ecosystem: Host-associated > Plants > Roots > Unclassified | place... | reverse complement strand
ACGGTTTCACTTTAGTATGTACCCGTCAGCTCATGTACTGGAGACTGCGGCGCTCTATGCGATGTCTACGCTCAGTTCGTTATGCAAGATCTTCATACACGCACATCACCATATCTCCCAGTCAATAGAGCTGGACCTTATGAGCATGGACTTGATTCCTGTCACTCAACCAACCTTCATCCCCGGGCATACTAAGAGTCGTTTGATGATTCCGTTCAGCTAGCAACTTACGTATTTGTTTACACGCCAATCAGCGGTTGATTGCGCTCTATCACCACAGAGTCGACGAGCAGAGGGTGGGTCTGACGTTATGGGTCCGTGACTCCTTTGGCCTCCTCGTTGCCCCGAGAACACAGATGGATCGTTTCTTCAACAAAAAGCGCAAGAAATCGCCCGAACCTCCTCAGAAACCGGGGACTTCCGCCGTTACTGGGCCTGGATTCCGAGCGGGGATGGACATCGACCCAAAAGGTGGGCGGAGTTGTTCATACCAGGATCTAGAAATAGGTTGAGATGATACTCTAGGCGAGAGGCACAGCGGGGTTCCACAGATCGTGTTTCGGGGCAAGAATGGCGGGAGTCAAGAGTTTCCCGAGCCGGGAGCTTCAATATATGGTGTTGTCAACACTGGTACCGGACGTGGAAATGATACTATGAGTGAGTGCTTCTAATCCCCGTACGTGATTCGGACCGACCTCTATGAACAACTTTGTACATCTCCGTTCATCCTCTCACTACTAGATGATAACACCGGTGACGCTGGGGGGGAGACAGCGACCCAGCGGAGACAGCAAGAGGTATGTGTCGACACCATTATTGTGTTGGCCTTCCCTTGATGCTATATAAGTCGCGAAGAGAGTTCGGGGGGGCACAGCGCTTGGGGGTACCGCCACTCCCGTCGACGCCGCAGAAGAGACTATGGATGGATTCGGCCCTCTCAAAACCGTTCTAGGGGCCATTTCCACCATTTATGCTAACTGCCAAGTTCGTTTACGGCCTCTTTTCAAAATTCTTCTTTGACGAACCGATCTGCAGGAAACTACCGTCATCGGAAACAAGATTGAAACCCTCCTCTCACATCTAGCCGCATTGGAAGCACGTTTTGCAACACGTCCCTGTGACGTGGCAGAGCAGAGGAGCCGGAGCCAACTGATACGGTATGCCATTTTCCCTCTTGAGACTCGTCTCTGAGTTCTTTCCAGAAACCTTGAGGCCATCGAGGGACAATTGCGGTTGTTGCACGGTCGGCCATTGCTGCAGCGACCTGCTGATCACGCTCAAGACGACGAAGATGTGTTGAGACTTCTTGAGGATCTGCGAGAAGTCATCTCCGACTACCAGGTCCGCCGATGCCCTTAACGATGTTCTCGATTCTGACGAGGACGACAGACGGTGCATCAAAATGCGATCTACGAGCAAGGGCGAAAGATGATTGCGAGTTTTTCATTTCACATCAAAGCATTAAAATAACCTCTTGACAGAATGCGGGTTGGAATGCCCTTTATTTTTGGCAACTGAAGTCTGACGCGAACATCTCATAGCCGAAGCGACTATCCTCAACAATTTCCGCTGCGCACAGGAGGCCGAATATCGGCATGGCGGCCGCAAGGGGTGTCTGAAGGGAACTCGCGGAACTGTTTTGGATCAGATCGAACTCTGGACGAGGAACTTCGACGAGCCCCCCGTCTACTGGTTGAATGGTCTGGCCGGAACGGGAAAGAGTACCATAGCCCAGACGATTGCAGAGAGGGTGTTCGCGGATGGACAGCTCGGAGCCTCGTTCTTCTGCTCGCGAGACTTCGAGGACCGGAGTAATCTTCACTTCATATTTCCCACTCTCGCCGTCTAGCTTGCGCGCAAGTACACCGAGTTTCGATCGATCTTCATCCCATTAGTGCAGTCGGATCCAGGAGTCGCCTACGAGTCCCTGTATCATCAAATGGACAAGTTGATTGTACAACCCCTCAGGGAGTGCGCCATCTCGACTGTGATCGTCATCGATGCTTTGGACGACTGCAAGGACGAGGAACCCACTTCGGCGATCCTGTCCGTCCTTGGGGAGTTTGTATCTCAGCTTCCCCAGGTCAAATTATTCCTTACTGGTCGTCCGGAGCCACGGATTCGGGAAGGCTTCCGCCTTCCGCTGTGGAAAAAGCGACAGACATTCTTATCCTCCACGAAGTCGAAGCGGGCCTCGTTGACAACGATATTCGGCGATTCATCAAATACAGCTTCCTGGAAGTTGCAAATCGTCGGAGTGGATTGGATGGTTGGCCGACGGAAGAGCAGCTGGAACTCCTTTGCGAACGGGCAGGGGGGCTGTTTATCAAAACTACGGACGATGGATGGGTACTCAATTCCAATGGGAAGCGGCTCTTATGGCTGCCTCCCCATTGGCGGGTGGATGATATGGATAAGGTGTGGAGTGCTCGGTTTCTCGCATTTTTACATCACCAACTCCCGGAGGCTGTCATTCTGGAGGTACTGGAGGAGTGACCAGTAATCTATGTTTCCTTTTCCTCGTTCCGTCATCCGTGCTACGTCTCGAAGTTCGAATTTTAGATGTTAGCATAGCGACTATGTATTCCTCACAATCTCACTTGGCATTTACCCTTCAGCTCGTGTACTGGGAACAGAGTCTCTCCATGTGTTGTGTAGGTTCGGTCCGATTCCTGACTCTTGTCTAATAACGAAATGTAGCGGGGGGGGGGTGTCGCGACGACATGGACGCTCGAGCGATCGACGTCCGAACACCACCTGCCTGTTCCACACTCATCCGAAACCACTGAGCTCCCTCTCACATCCCCGTTTCCTCCGTTCCCTACTGGGAAAAGATTGTCCGCTTACCTGTCTCCACCACCATGGCCGGTGTGGCATAGTTTGGTGCGGCAAAAGATGGGCTAGAGTTTTATTGTTGTATTTCCACCCGGTCTGGTATTCGTCATCGGCACTGGCCCTGCACAGATGTGACCCCGTCATCCTCGCCCGACGCGAGATATTCACTCAATTCCCATGAGGATGTCGTAGTGTTGGCCCTGGCGAGCCGCGTTTACTGTAACCATCGCCCTATACTATTCCACCGTTGAATCAAATAACCGAACCCCAGCCCCCATACAAGCCCGACCTTATGATGTGGCACGGGTGCTGGCGCTGAAGGATGGTTGGGAGGTTTTCCGAACACCGCGCGGGACGCGATCTCTCGGATATCTTTGACGGTTCTTGCGGTGAGTCCTGGTACCGCTGGGATATTTTTGAGACCTGGGTTGGGATCTGTGCGCGGAGTGAATATACCACGCGGCCTGAGTTTATATCCGAGAACTGCTCACCCACTATTCCTGATAGGCCAACCCTGCCAGAGCCGGGCTTGAGGCTATACGATCCACAGATATGGGGTGGGATCCTGATGCTCCCCTCCAATATGGAATCCCCATCCAACGGCAGAACCGCCCATCGCCAGGAGCGCCCCCCCGGTGGACCCACCAGGAGTGTTATAAGGGTTCTTGGTCGGTACTTGATGATCTGGTGATGACGGTGATCAACTTGCCCGCAATCTTTCCTTGGCCGACCGGCAGAGTTTTCTCACTCCTTGACCTGGTCACCTCATCCGGGGCTAGCAGATACATGTAGCACGAATCATCGCTACCCTAAGTTAAAGGGGGTATTTGCGCACGGGGAGCCACCGAGTGCGGACAGAGCCCGTCGACGAAGAGAATTGTATTCACGCGCGTAATGGATGGTTTCTATGTACCACGACGTGCCTGATGTGCGTGGCTATGTGATTCCTTGTCCGTTCATATTGAAGGGTGAGAGTTCAGTCTGAGAATGACTGCTCCCCCGACGTCCGTCGAATATGCACCCGTCTTGCTGCCACATCCGACATCGGGCGTCTGGCGTGCACCGGCATCACCCTTGAGCTTGAGCGCTTCACCTCTCCCGGGCGGAGCTCCGGACTGTCACAGTTTCCTGAGTTACCCACCACGTCCACTCGCGTTCCTGCCCCCCCCCCCCATACACCCGGTTTTCGCCCAATCGATCCAGAACCCGAAGAACCAACCTCCAAGGAACCTGGGAGCGGGTTCATGAACAAAATCGATCGCTTCCTCACTGTAGACCTCTAACTCAATCCTCCTCTACATCGACCGACTCGACCGCCACCGAAAATCGCAAAATCCCTCAGCTGCCGCCAAGCCTGAGTCCCGGTCAGAAGAATCCCCGGATTCGATCCAACCAGAACCCTGACTTGGAATATTTGGTTCGAGAATCTGACCCCACCGTGGTCAAACACCCGGGTTCGGCCACATCAAAGTCAGTCCACGTACTCGCTGACATTGGAACGCGCCCTTTACACCGACCCCCAATAGCGACCTCCTACCTGGATTACACTCCTTAGACCCACGCGACCAAGTTCGCCCCAGCAATATCCACCCTTTCAGCAACGCAAACAAGCGTGTTTTGCGATGACACCGATATCGACACTTACCCCGAACTCGAACTTATATTTCATTCGGGCCGCGTCAACTCATGGCTCAACACGCTTCAATTTCGCAAGTTCACCCGACCCCCATGAGACCGGAGTGATACTCGGAACCGCCACCTAAAACGGAACGATGGCCTTGAAGGTGTGTTGACCCACCAAGTTCAAGTCTATGGAGGTAGCTAATTTCGACGTGCTAAAGGGGGAATGGAAGGATTCATGGATCATATCTCTCAGACGCAAAGGCAGTGACAAGTGCTCCCCGCGTCAGGCGTTTCGACGGCGGTGGAGGCGCACCGGAAAAACTGTTACGGTACACCCATTGTCCCCCCTTTGGACACTATTGGTTTCCTCTCAGCAATCCAGAGGGTGTCGAGAAGGGAGAGGGGATTGTGGCCCTTATGCGAGAACTCTAAGCTCCTAAGCGTTGCCAATCAGGTTCAAGTTAATAATGAAGATTCGCAAGAATTGTACTGGTATGTTCATGACCTTAACCACCATTCTCAATGCTAACAAAGACGACAGACAGTTCGGCAGGTGGGGATACATGGGCGGGGACGTGAGATGATCGTGAGTGTTCCATTTCGCATCATAGCGATTTTAACAACCTCCTAACAGAATACAGGTCAGAATGTCCTCGTCTACTTGATACCTCACCTTCAACGTTTTATTGCTCAACGCAGTTTCATAGGGTTTTGTCCTTGTATCTCTGGGAAATAGCACCCCGGAGCTGGTAGATATATGTACCACAGGCGCGTTTGCGCACGAGAAGAGTGTCCGCTTGGCCCGGGTTGATCAACGACTAACAAGACAACTCTATCCGCGGCGCGACTCGTCGCCGAGAGCCTTGTCCTACGACACCCAAAAAACTCAAAGAAGCCTATTGGGTGAGCTCACTGGGTCAACTTGAACGAAAGCTGCGAGTTGGGTGCCTCAGTGGTGCGGCCCGATGGGTGGACCCAGAATTCTAGTAGTTTGTCCCTCAGTGTGAAGGTCGTTTGATAATTCCATTCAGTTATACGTGTTTTTTGCATGCTATGCAACAGTTGACCGCGCTGTCGCCACATCACGCCGAACGGAGCGGAGGGTCTGACGCTGTGGGTCCACTCCCTTAGTCTCCTCTTTACGGCCAACACACGCATGAATCGATTCCTCAACAAAAAGCGCAAGAAATCACCCGAACCTCCCCAACAACCGGGGATCTCTACCAACACCGGCGTTGGGCCTGGATCCCGCGCAGAGATGGACATCGGCCCAGAAGGTGTGCGGGGTTGTTCTTATCAGGATCTACTGATTGAGTAGATTCGACTACGATACTAGGCGAGAGGGACAGGAGGGATCCACGGATCGTATTTCAGGGCAGGAATGGTGGGGGTCAAGAGCTTCCCACGCCGGGAGCTTCAACATCTGGTGTTGTCGATGCTGCTGTTGGACGCGGAAATGATCCTACAAGTGAGTGCTCCCGATCCCTTTAATTTGGACAGATCTTTACGTGTATCCCCGTTCTTCTCCCCTCAGGTGAGGACACCGGTAACGCTGAAGGGAGAGAATGTGAGTCGGCAGAGGCAGCGAGAGGTATGTATCCACATAATTATTGCGCTGGCTTTCGTTTAACACACACACAAGTTGCGAAGAGAGCCCGGAGGGGCACGGTGCTTGGGGGTGCCGCCACTCCCGTCGACGCCGCAGAAGAGACTATGGATGGATTCGGTCCTCTCAGAAAAGTTCTAGGGGCCATTTCCGACATTTATGCTAACCACCAAGTTCGTTTACGGCCTCTTTTCAGAATTCTTCTTTGACGAACAAATTTGCAGGAAACTGCCATCATCGGAAACAAGATTGAAATCCTCCTCTCACATCTGGCCACATTGGAAGTACGTTTTGCAACACGTCCCGGTGACGTGGCAGAGCAGAGGAGCCGGAGCCAACTGATACGGTATGCCGTTTTCCCTCTTGAGACTCCTCTCTGAGTTCTTTCCAGCAACCTTGAGGCCATTGAGGGACAATTTCGGTTGTTGCACGGTCGGCCATTGCTGCAACGGCCTGCTGATCACGCTCAAGACGACGAAGATGTGTTGAGACTTCTTGAGGATCTGCGAGAGGCCATCTCCGACTACCAGGTCCGTCGATGCCCTTAACGACGTTCTCGACGCTGACGAGGACGGCAGACAGTGCAACAAAAGGCAATCTACGAGCAAAGACGCAAGACGATTGTGAGTGCCCCATTTCGCATCAAAGTAATGACAGTAACCTTTCGACAGAACACAGGTCAGAATGTCTTCCTGTTCGACAACTGTCTCCTGATATGAACTTCTGACAGATGAAGCAACTATCCTCAACAATTTCCGCTGCGCACAGGAGGCCGAATATCGGCATGGCGGCCGCAAGGGGTGTCTGAAGGGAACTCGCGGAACTGTTTTGGATCAGATCGAACTCTGGACGAGGAACTTCGACGAGCCCCCCGTCTACTGGTTGAATGGTCTGGCCGGAACGGGAAAGAGCACCATAGCCCAGACCATCGCGGAGAGGGTGTTCGCGGATGGACAACTCGGGGCCTCATTCTTCTGTTCGCGAGACTTCGAGGATCGGAGCAATCTCCACTTCATATTCCCCACTCTCGCCGTCCAGCTTGCGCGCAAGTACACCGAGTTTCGATCGATCTTCGTCCCATTAGTGCAGTCGGATCCAGGAGTCGCCTACGAGTCCCTGTATGACCAAATGGACAAGTTGATTGTAAAACCCCTTAGGGAGTGCGCCATCTCGACTGTGATCATCGTTGATGCTTTGGACGAATGCAAGGACGAGGAACCCGCTTCGGCGATCCTGAGAGTCCTCGGGCAGTTTGTATCTCAGATCCCCGAGGTCAAGTTCTTCCTCACCGGCCGCCCAGAGCCACGGATTCGGGAAGGCTTCCGTCTTCCGCTGCTGGCAAAAGCGACGGACATTCTTATTCTTCACGAAGTCGAGGCGGGCATCGTTGACAACGACATTCGGCGATTCCTCAAACATAGCTTCCTGGAAATCGCAAATCGCCGGACCGGACCGGGATTAGATGGTTGGCCGACAGAAGAGGAACTGGACCTCCTTTGCGAACGGGCGGGCAGGCTGTTTATCTATGCCGTGGCAACTGTCAAGTTCATCGACAATCCGAGAGATAATCCTAGAAAGCGGCTGGATTTCCTCCTTCAGTCACCCGAGAGCAGCGCTCACGCAGGGAAAGTGAAGCTCAGGACGAATACGACACTCAATTCACTCTACATGATGATTCTCCAGGATGCCTTTGGTGACGATGACCCACGGACCGACCCGATGATTCGTTCTATCCTTGGCGCAGTGATTCTCGCCACAAATCCCCTCTCTCCGTCCACCATCGCCGCGTTCCTAAACTTCGATCCGGAGGATGTCCCTCCTCTTCTTTCACCATTTCACTCGCTTCTCGTTCTTCAACAGGAGGCCAATCACCCCATTCGGCCCTTCCATAAATCGTTTCCCGACTTCCTCGTCGATCCGACCCGGTGCATCAACCCGAGATTTCGCGTCTCTCCTCCCGATCACCATTCAGAGCTTGTGATAGGCTGCCTCGAGCTAATGAACCGGAGGTTGAAGAAGAATATGTTCGAATTCCCAGATGGCTTCGCGAATGACGAGGCTGATGGCTTGCGGGAGAGGGCTGAAGGAAATATCGACCAGGGTTTACGATACGCATGCGAATCGTGGCATAAGCACCTGGTTGATGCGAACGCAGCGCCAACACACACGGTCAAATTCACCTCCGCCTTACATCGGTTCCTGGAACAAAAATTTCTGTTTTGGCTGGAGGTGCTCAGTATCTTTGGGACCCTGAGGGGTGCAGTTGACGCATTAGAGGTGGTGAGAAAGTGGCTGGAGGTGCGTCGAGACTGCACTTGATGGGTTTCCTGAATTTGCTTATACTGGATCTAGGCATCGCCGGCCCCTGGCCTCGTCAACATTGTCAATGATTACTTTCGATTTGTCATTGGATTCTTTGAGGCCATGGACACATCCGCTGCACACATCTACCACTCGGCCCTTCCCCTATCCCCCAGGACGTCGATCGTGCGGAGGTTTTACGAGCGGTATGCTCACCCCTTGATGAGGATTGTACAAGGGGTCCCAATGTCATGGGATCCAGTTGTAGCGGCCATGAAATGTTCTTACAACTTGGAGATCAGGTACGCCGTATGGTCACCATGCAGCAGGTTCATCGCGATCGAGGTACACGAGTCGCTGTCCATGAGGGAGATACAAATATTAGATGCTGTAACTCTCAAACAAATCAGATCCCTCGAACCCCAGGAGCCGCCAGACCATTACGCTCAATCGATCATTTTCTCGGCTGAAAGTCGCTCGTTAGCGCACCTCAGCAGCGACCTAGAAGCATCTATCAGTTGGGACCTCCAGACGGGTGTTCCGGCGGGTATCATCTCCTCAGAGGAGTGGGAGAGGAGGCAGCACCTCCCGGAGGACTCTTCCTATGTTGAAGGGATGGAAAAAGCTCTCTCGATCACTTATTCCGGATGTGGAACGATGTATGGAATCTTGTTCGAGCATTACGATGACCGCGACAACTACAACGACAACTCTGCTGTCATCATAACCTACAATGTTCTCTTCAGAGCATCTGTAGGGACTTATCCGGTTAAAAGGCCGGCCGCTCACATGATCTGGACACACGGCGAGTGCATCCAATTCGCTGCTTTCGGGTCAGGGTCCATCACCATATGGGAAGTTGGATTCGTCTCGGAACACCCAGCCACCGAGGTCGAGTCCATGTCCACCCCGGGCAACTTCCATCCCTCATCAAGGTTCCTCTTCCTTCCCCCCCTCTCCCGCCTTGCCTTTGTCCTCAAGAATAGTATCTTTGTGTGGGACATCAAACATTCAAAACCCCTCCTGAGTTGCGTGGACATTGAGGAGCCCATGGAGATGACCTTCTCCGACGGAAGCTTCTTTGCATGTGCAACTCGCGGTTTTGAAATTTACCTCTGGAAGGACTCCCCCACTGGTTATGTCCTTCATCATAAGCTCATGTCCAGCGCTACATGGTCCACACCACTTCTCTCCCCAGATGGACGATCGATTCTCGCATTCAGAGGTTCGACCCTCCAGTTATGGCGTACATCAGACTCAATCATTCCCCTCTCAACCACTCCAGCTCAAGTTTTGCAGAGCACCAATCCTTTTGCCCTCGAATTTTCACCAGACGAATCGTCGGTAGCGGTTGCACGGTTGTTGGACAACACAGCCACAGTTCTCGACCTCAGGTCTGGTGTCCCACGGTTGACGATCGATGCGGGTATGAGAATTTACGGTCTGAGGGCAGGTGGGAGCACTGTTGCTGTTGTTGGCAAGGGTAAAGTTGTCACTTGGAATTTACCTCAAAGGGATCATGCTCCCAATGCCACCGTGAACATTTTCGACAGCATTCGATCAACAATCCTGGATTATTCGCCATCTCCCACGTCGTTTCCGCCACCCTCCGCCTCGATATCCCCAGATTTCAACCATATTGCTATTGCGGGGGAAGCTGTGGGAGGAGATTTTGATATGACAGAGTTGGGTATGACCATCCTCGACATGGCCACCGGGAAGTGCCTTGGGGGCATCAAAAAGACGGTGTACAGGCTATGGTGGGCGCCAAATGAACACGAAGGCTGGTGTCGTAATATCTTCGGAATTCAAGAATGGGGGATTGTAAAGAATTACGAATCCGGCTTCCTCAAGATGGTGTCTCTAGGACTACTTCAGGACCAATCAAAAGTAAACCCCTGGGTATCCTCTCGTGGTTACGAGATTATGGACGATGGGTGGATACTCAATTCCAATGAGAAGCGGCTCTTCTGGTTGCCTCCCCACTGGCGGCGGGGTGAGATGAATAGGATGTGGAGTGGGCGGTTTCTCGCGCTTTTGCATTCTGGACTCCCGGAGGCCGTCATTCTGGAAGTACTGCAGAAGTGACCCGCAGTCTGTGTTTCCCTTCCTCTCTCTCTCTCTCTCCTCCCTGCTGTACCCTACGTCTCGTTCGAATTGTAGACGTCAGCATAGTGACTGTGTATTCTTTACGATCTCGCTTGGTATCTATCACTCAGCTCGTGTATTAGGGATGAAGACTCTCCATATATATGTTGCGTAGGTTCGGTCTGATTCCCGTCTGTTGTCCAATAATGGAGTGTAGCGGCGGGACATCACTGCGACGATGGCATTCACCATCGAAGGACCATAACTGAGGCCACAGTCCGTATGGAATATATGATTTTTGACAACCCTTGTGGTCTTACTTCGTACGAATATTCACATTACTCGTCAAGCATGGTAAGTCACCAGCTGTGAAGTTCGATGCACGTAGCATTCGTTTGAACATTCTGTTTGTCTGAGCCCGTGGGAAATAGCGTTCGTAACATACATAATCTGGCATAGCTCATAGAGAACTATGTAAGATGAGGAGGTACGAAATACCAAGGCCTGAGGCCTGAGGCCCAATCAGATGTCCAAGAAAAGTGTGGTGGTGGCCCGCTTCTAATGGCAACGACCACCATTGAAGAAAGCCCTTCGTGAACAAGTTGAGGTACCACCTCGCTGACCCTTAGATCTCCAACCGTTCATCGAGTCCTCTACCCACCTCACTCTTGGAGTTTGAACCTGCGTTCAGCCATTCAACTCCAGGCGCTACGAAGTCTGCAACATTGCACGCCCAATGCGGAGCAGATCCACGGAATTGGTGCTCACGGAAATGACGGGGTTTGTGAGTCGAAAGAGAGGGAGATGGAGGACGGTGGCAACCTCGACTTGGGATAGCGTTAGGGATGACAAGTGTGGCGAAGTCAATGGCGGTGTATCGTCTATGCCAGGGGCCGATTCGTGGGGCCTCTCGTGCAGAAACACGTTACTTGACGGAAAGACGAACTCAATCCTCGGAACTCACCACGGAGCAGACCAAGCCTTCCGAGTACCTCAATCCAATCCTCGTCTATCCCCACCTCCCCCCTCGCTTCCCTCGGTGCGGTGTGACGGATCGATCCACCAGCCAGGTCGGCCCCTTCACCTAGGAAACTTGACCATCATGAGTGAAAATCGACCAAAGAAAACACAAGAGTAACCAACCTGACTTTCCTGGAAGGTACCCTCAGCTTCCCTCTCACTTGACGTTGCAGAGTGGGACTAGGACTGTCGCGTGGGTTTCGGCGGAGCTAACGAAGTATCTCGTGGTGTACGCTGCCGACAACACGTTCCTGATCGCCCTCAGGGATCCTCGAATCAGTGGAGGGATCGAGGAAATGATGGAGGCATTTCTGTTGGGTATCGGCGGACGGGAAATTCTGAGAGGGAGTGTCATCAATGGCATTGCCTGAGTACGGATGAAGGCGATCGACCCATCTCCCGCTTGTGTCTTTCTTCCTGCATTTCACAGTCACGTTTGAAATTTGAGGCTTGACCTGGCCACCGAAGTGTCCACTCGATGCCCCGCCTTCACCGTTCCATCACTCAACGTAGTTTCGTCGAGTTTGTTTCTCACATTCCCGGAAACAGTACCTCGGGCCCCAGGGCCAGAAGACACACGCAACACCACTCGTCACTACCCCGAGACACGGCAGACGTGTTTGCGCGTGAGAAGACATTAGCCGGTATAGGCACAGACAAGCGTTCACTTGGTCCGGGTTGAACGTTTGAACGTTCAAGCGTTGTTGGCACACAGTGCGTCTCATCAAGAATCTCAGCCTCAGGCTGGCCGGGGGCGGAATCGACATTGACGTGGGAGTTCCCCGACACACGGGAGACCAGTGGAAAGTGGATGTTATCGGTATGTGTAGGCTGTCTGATTTCTGGCTATTGTCTAATGACAAAAAGGCTAGCATGAGGATTTCGCGGCAACGAGTGCGTGTTCGAGCGATTGACGTCCGACCCCCACCTGCATGCTCATCATTCAACTCCGCACTCATTATTCGAAAGCGACCCAGACCACCGGACTCCCTCACGCCTTCCCATTTCCTCCGTTCCCCACTCGGAAAGATTGTCCGCTATTCTGTCTCCACCACCACCACGAGCGGTGCGATACAGTTCGGCGCGGCAAAAGATGGGCCAGAGATTTGTCGTTGTGTTTCAACCTAGTCTAGTACCCGTCACCGGCACCGACGGGCCCTTGCGCAGATGTCCAGTGACCTTGTCATCCTCGCGCCGCGCAAGAAATATTCAATTCACGCAATTCCCATGACGATATCCCAGTGCTGGCCCTAGTGGGCTTATTAATGAGACATGTTTACAGTAACCACCGCCCTACACTATTCCATCATTGAAGCAGATGACCGAACCCCAGCCCCCGTACAACCCCGACCTTACGATATGACACAGGTACCAAGGAATAGTTCGGAGATTTTCTGAACACCGCACGGGACGCAATCCCGATATCTTCGACGGTTCTTACCATAATCAGTCCTAGTACCGTTGGGATATTTTTGAAACCTGGGTTCGGATCTACACGCGGAGTGAATATACCACGCGGTCTGAGTAGAACTACTTACCCACTGTTCCTGATAGGCCAACCATGCCAGAGCCGGGCTTGGTACCATACGGTCCACAGAGATGCGATGGGATCCTGATACTCCCTCTAATATCGGATCCCCGCCCGGTGGCAGAACCGCCCATCGCCAGAAGCGCGCTTTCCCCTCCATTTGACCCACCGGGGATGTACTTCATGTTGTGAGGGTTCTTGGTCACTCATCACAGGGGATTTGAGCATTCGTAATTGGCCAAATATTGAGGGACATTGGCTTTGACCAGAGGGATCCCTCCTGCTTGGCGTACTTGGAGGACGAGCTATACAAGGAGTCAGGATCGTTAACGGATGATATTCCTGACAGACGTGCATCTACATCGGCGTGAGCAGGTCGGTTCGCCCACGGTGGGAATTCCATTGACATCGACTGCAGTGGGGAGTAAATACAACACTGAGAGCTCTAAATCTTCGCGCCAACTCGCTGGGGTCCTTGAAACTGAACGGGACGCCGTGTAATGGTCTCTTGAGCTCATTTGTCGCGGCAAAGGGAGCATCGAACTCTCCAGCTGTCTTCAATGCGTCCGAGAACAACACTTGGAAACCATCGTGTCAGAGCGACGGCGTAGGAATGGAAATAGAACACGCGCACACCTTCCGTAACACAGTTCGTCTCATCATGGGCTCGTATGGCCGACCAAGTTGATGAACGCAATTACGACTTGCGCGGACGTTCATCGACCCTCCTTGCTCTACCGAATGATCTGACCCGTTGCAATGACGTTGAAACAAACTGGGAGGACTGCAGAGACGAGGTGTGCCGCTCGGAGATATGATGCGTTGTTCCTCTCGGGACAGCAACAGTCCCTTGATCATTCGTCAGAGCGGTGGTCTCCTGGCGGGGGCGCTTATAACAAGACCTGGTACTAACCCCGCGATACGCCGTGGTGCGTCCACAGGGCCCAATCATACAGCAACCGACCGTCACCAACTTATCTATTCCCATTTACCCGCGTGCAAAACAGGAGGTAGGATACATAGCGAGCAAGACATCCCTGCAGACGCCACATTAGCACGTTCTTGCAAACACTGATCTTCCCGCGTTCACGCTATCACCAGTCGGGATTCACGAAGGCTCGCTCGCTCGGAGGTTTGATAGATTTGGGGCCGGGGAAATGGTGGGTCTGTTGGTAACTGTAACCGACGTGAGTAGGAGAAATGACCGAAAGGATGTATGATGTGGTCGTATCCCAATTAGGACGAGGGTGGGTGGGGGTTTGAAGAGAGCTGTGATTGACGTGAGCGGGAGAAAATTATCGAAATCGAGTGGGACATACCCGGGCTCGGGGCGGCGTTGGTGAAGGTGGTGAGGGCGAGGAAGAAGGTGGCGGCTTTTGCAAACGTGTCGAAAGGGATAGGTTTCGTGGAGATAATAAAGGTGACTGGTTGGGAGGAGGCACCGGGCCCGAGGATGAGGCGAGCACTGCTGGGGGAAACCTGGCGTTGGATAGGAGACTTTAATCCACCCAGGTACAACATCCGATGCTCCGTGGTTATCTCTGGGTCGCCTGTCCCATGCGGACGGGTGATTCGTCATAACGCGGGCGAACTTGAGGTTGGCAGGCGGCCGGGGACGGCCGGTCCGGGTGGGAACTGGTTAAGGGTGGGTATCCCGTCGGGTTGACACGGCTAGGGTGGGTATCCCGTCGGGTTGACACGGCTAGGGTGGGTGATAATTGGCATTGGATTGGCAAACATCCTGGGGACGAACGGAGAGTTGAGTCGGGCTTGTAGAGTCGGGGCGTCGAGCGACAGACCATCGATAGGGCCAGTAAACGGCAACGGCCACTGCTGTCCTTGACGAAGGAGTCAACACGACACTCGGTCGACATTGTGGAAAAGTCTACCAAGCCTCGGGCTGCGAACCAAAAGTGTGCAGTATGAACGGGTGGTAGACGTCCCGGGTTGAATGCTTTCCCACGCTTGCCTCATCTCCGGGACACAGTCAACTTTCCAAGAAAGGCGTGGCATTGCAACAACATGCCCAACATGAAATGCTCACGGAGATAACGGGGGTCTGTAAGTCGAACGAGACGGGGGGTGGAAAACAGTGGCGACTTCGACTTGGGATAGAGTCGGGGATGACAACGGCGGCGAGATCAATGGCAATGCGTCGTCCATTTCTTTTTTGTACGGGAACGCCCTGACACGAGGGTAGTACCTGATGGGAAGGCGGACGCGACCCTTGAAACTCACCACACAGGGCCAGATCCTAAGACCACTCGGCGACAGCGTCTGTGAACCAAGCCTGCCGAGTGCCGCTGTCTTATACTCTCTCCTTGCCTCTTCCCTCGCTTCCCTTAGCGCGGCGCGCAAGATCAATTCATCGGTCGGGTCGACCTTCCGCCTGGGGACCCCGACCATCTTGAGTGAATGAAAGAACGTGCACCTGACCTCTTGCTTCCGTGCCTTCCCTCACAGCAAGCTGGGATCGACGTTGAGGCTGCAGAATGAGACAGCTACGGCAGCCGTCCACGATATGACTTGTTGCGGAAGCTCTCGCCCCGCGACGCACTGAAAGCCCGAAGAATCCTCTTAAACGCATTTGCTCGGCCAACGTCTGAGGCGCCTTGAACGAAAATTCCCGAGCGGTGGGTGTCAATCGATAGGCCCAAAACCTACGGATGTTACTCGACAGATTTTCGTCCTCGGTATGAGATACATCCCACGACTGCACCCATAGTATGCGGGATTATTTGTACCGCCGCACCAAACGGCGGTCGATACGCCCGTGGTTCCACCGCCGTAGAGGCAGCATGCAAGGGGGGTTTGGTCCTGTGGGTCCATCACTTTGGTCTTAGGCTCTTGCCACGATAACACAAATGAGCCACCCCTTCAACAAAAAGCCAAAGAAATCGCCCATCCCCCCCCAGCAGCACATCGCTTTGGGGATTCCCACCGGCATCGCCCTCGGACCACTCGGTTTCCGAGCAGAGCTCAACGTCGACCCCAAAGGTGATCCCATCGGGATCTAGGAGTAGATGGACCTGATCTGACCGTGACACTAGATGGGAACCCCTGGCCTTTACGGGTCGTATTTCGCGATAAGGGGAGAGACGAGGATCAGGGTCTTCCCGCGCTGAAAACCTCAACCCCTGGCGCCGCGATCGATCCGGAGACCGAGGATGGGAACGACACGACGGGTGAGTGCCCCAGATCCTCGCTATTGCGATTGATCTTCATGTGGATCGCTCTACCCCTCCTCGTCAGAAGAGAACACCGGTGGCACTAGGGAGGGAAAAAGCGAACCGGTAGAGACGCAGAGGGGTACGTGCCGATACCGTCGTGTCATTCGTCCTCTGTTAATATCTTCCAGTTCCGGAGAGCGACCCGAAGGACACCACGCACAAGACTCCCGCCGTTCACGTCGATGTCCCAAAGGAGCCTACAAGCGGTTTCGATTCCCTCGAAGACGTCCTAGGGGCCATCTCTGCTCTCTATACGGGTCACGAAGTTTGTATATGACCCATACTCAATCCCCTCTTGACGAATCCATCTGCAGGAAGTCAGGAACAAGATCGAAGGCCTCCTCTCACGTGTAGTTGCGCTGGATGCACGTTTTGCAACACCTCCGGGTGACGTGGTAGAACAGAGACGTCGGAGAGAGTTGATACGGTATGTAATCGTCCCCCCTTCAGACGAGGTGCTGAGTTCCGTCCAGCAAGTTCAGGAACATCGAAGGACAACTACGGTCGTGGTCCGAGGGGGTGGGACCGCAGCGACCTGCTGACCGCGCTCAAGACGACGAAGCGGTGCCTGGACTGCTCGAAGATCTACGAGAAACCATCTACGACTATCAGGTCTGTTCACGACGTTAACACCGCTCTCGAAACTGACGAGGACTGCGGACGGTGCAACAGATGGCGATCTATGAGCAACGATGCGAAACAATTGTGAGTGCCCTATTTTGCATTAAAGCAGTCACAATAACCTTTCGACAGAACCCAGGTTAGAACACCTTCTGTTCTCAACGACGAGGGCCTGACACTCCGATAGCTGAAGCAACTGTTCTCAACAATTTCCGGTGTGCCCAGGATGCCGAGTACCGTCACGGAGGCCGTCGGGGTTGTCTGAAGGGAACTCGCGGAACCATTCTGGACGAGATCGAGCTCTGGACGAGGAACTTCGACAAGCCTCCCGTCTACTGGTTGAATGGTCTGGCCGGAACAGGGAAGAGCACCATCGCCCAGACCATCGCGGAGAGGGTACTCGTAGACGGACAGCTCGGGGCCTCCTTCTTCTGCTCGCGAGACTTCGAGGACCGGAGCAACCTCCACTTCATATTCCCACCCTCGCCGTCCAGCTCGCACGAAGATACACAGAGTTTCGATCGATCTTCGTCCCGCTGGTGCAGTCGGATCCAGGAATTGCCTCCGAGTCATTGTACAACCAGATGAACAAGTTGATTGTCCAACCCCTCACCAAATCTGACATTTCGACTGTCATTATCATCGATGCCCTGGACGAATGCAAGGACGAGGAACCCGCTTCGGCGATCCTGAGAGTCTTCGGGCAGTTTGTATCTCAGATCCCCGAGGTCAAGTTCTTCCTCACTGGTCGTCCGGAGCCACGGATTCGGGAAGGCTTCCGTCTTCCGCTGCTGGAAAAGGCGGCGGACATTCTTATCCTTCACGAAGTCGAGGCGGGCATCGTTGACAACGACATTCGGCGATTCCTCAAACATAGCTTCCTGGAAATCGCAAATCGCCGGAGCGAACTGGAACTGGATGGTTGGCCGACGGAAGAGCAACTGAGCCTCCTTTGCGAACGGGCAGGGAGGCTGTTTATCTATGCCGTGGCAACTGTCAAGTTCATCGACAACCCGAGAGATAATCCTAGAAAGCGGCTGGATTTCCTCCTTCAGTCACCCGAGAGCAGCGCGCACGAAGGGAAAGCGAAGCTCAAGACGGATACAACTCTCGACTCGCTCTATTTGGCGATTCTCCAGGAGGCCTTCGGTGACGATGACCCGCGGACCGACCCGAGGATTCGTTCTATCCTCGGCGCAGTGATTCTCGCCACAAATCCCCTCTCTCCATCCACCATCGCCGCGTTCCTAAACTTCGATCCGGAGGATGTCCCTCCCCTCCTTTCACCATTTCACTCGCTCCTCATTCTTCAGCAAGGCGCCAATCACCCCGTTCGGCCGTTCCATAAATCATTTCCCGACTTCCTCGTCGATCCGACCCGGTGCATCAACCCGAGATTTCGCGTCTCTCCTCCCGATCACCATTCAGAGCTTGTGATAGGCTGCCTCGAGCTAATGAACCGGAGGTTGAAGAAGAACATGTTCGAATTCCCAGATGGCTTTGCGAATGACGAGGCTGATGGCTTGCGGAAGAGGGCTGAAGGAAATATCGACCAGGGTTTACGATACGCATGCGAATCGTGGCATAAGCACCTGGCTGATGCGAACACAGTGCCAACATACACGGTCAAAATCACCTCCGCCCTACATCAGTTCCTGGAGCAAAAGTTTCTATTTTGGCTGGAGGTGCTTAGTATCCTTGGGACCCTGAGGGGTGCAGTTGACGCATTAGAGATGGCGAGAAAGTGGCTGGAGGTGCGTCGAGACTGCACTTGATGAATTTCCAGAATTTGCTTATACTGGATCTAGGCATCACCGGCCCCTGATCTCGTCAATGTTGTCAACGATTACTTTCGATTTGTCATTGGATTTTTTGAGGCCATGGACACGTCCGCTGCACACATCTACCACTCGGCCCTTCCCCTATCCCCCAGGACGTCGATTGTGCGGAGGCTTTATGAGCCGTATGCTCACCCCTTGATGAGGATTGTGCAAGGGGTCCCGATGTCATGGGATCCAGTTGTAGCGGCCGTGAAATGTTCTCGCAACATCGGGCTCATCGTATGGTCACCATGCAGTAGGTTCATCGTAATCGACCGCTACACAGAGATACAAATATTGGATGCTGCAACTCTCAAACAAATCAGATCCCTCAAACCCCAGTCGGATTCCGAGTACACTCAATCATTCGTTTTCTTGGCTGAAAGTCGCTCGTTAGCACATCTCACCGGCCGCCTAAAATCATCCACCAGTTGGGACCTCCAGACGGGTGTTCCGGCGGGTATCATCTCCTCAGAGCAGTGGGAGAGAGAGCGGCACGACCTGGAGGACTCTTCCTATGTTGGGGGGAGGGGGGGAGTTACCCGAAGTCCTCTCTCGATCACTTATTCTGGATGTGGAACGATGTTTGGAATCCTGTTCAAGCGTCACAACAACGACCACACTACCGTCATCACTACCTACAATGTTCTCTCCAGAGCATCCGTAGGTACTTATCCAGTCGAAAGGCCAGCCGCTCACATGATCTGGACACACGGCGAGTGCATCCGATTTGCTGCTTTCAGGCCGGGGTCCATCACCATATGGGAAGTTGGATTTGTCTCGGAACACCCAGCCACCGAGGTCGAGTCCATGCCCACCCCGGACAACTTCTATCCCTCATCAAGCTTCCTCTTCCTTCCCCCCCTGTCCCGCCTTGCCTTCATCCTTAAAAACAGTATCTTCGTGTGGGATGCCCAACATTCAAAACCCCTCCTGAGTTGCGTGGTCGTTGAGGGGCCCAGAGGGATGGCCTTCTCCTCCGACGGAAGCTTTTTTGCATGTGCAACTTACGGTTTCGAAATTTACCTCTGGAAGGACTCCCCCACCGGTTATGCCCTTCATCAAAAGCTCATGTCCAGCGCCGCAGATTCCACACCACTTCTCTCCCCAGATGGACGATCAATTCTCGCGTTCAGCGGTCCGACCCTTCAGTTATGGCGTACATCAGACTCAATCATTCCCCTCTCAACCACTCCGACTCAAGCTTTGCAGAGCGCCAATCGTTTTACCCTCGGATTTTCACCGGGCGAATCGTCGGTAGCGGTTGCACGGTTATCGGATAACACAGCCACAGTTCTCGACCTCAGGTCTGGTGTCCCACGATTGACGATCGATGCGGGCATGAAAATTCATGGTCTGAGGGCAGGTGGGAGCACTGTTGTTGTCGTTGGTGATGGTAAAATTGTCACTTGGAACTTGCCTCAAAGGGATCATTCTCTCAATGCCACCGTGAGCGTTGATGATAGCATTCGGTCAATGGTCTTTGATCGTTCGCTGTTTCATACGCCAACTTCATGGTCACCACCCTCCGCCTTGATATCCCCAGACTTCAACTATCTCGCCGTTATGGCCTGGTTGACTGCGGGGAAGGTGGTGACCCTGAACATCTACGACATGACCACCGGAAAGTACCTTTGGGGCACCAAAACAATAGCGCACGTGCTGTGGTTCACTCCAGACGGACACGAGGTCTGGTGTTGTGGAACCTTTTCTGAAGGATGGGTGATTGCAAAGGATAGCAAATCCGGCTTCCTCAAGATGGAGTCTCTAGGAGTACGTTTGGACTGGCCACAAGTATGCCCCTGGACATCCTCTCGTGGTTACAAGATTGTGAGCGATGGGTGGATACTCAATTCCAATGGGAAGCGGCTTTTGTGGATGCCTCCTCACTGGCGGTCGCGCGAAGATAATACGATGTGGAGTGGGCGGTTTCTCGCGCTTTTGCATTCTGAACTCCCGGAGGCTGTCATTCTGGAAGTACTGGAGAAGTGACCCGCAGTCTGTGTTTCCCTTCCTCTCTCTCTTTCTCTCCTCCCTGCTGTACCCTACGTCTCGTTCGAATTTTATACATCGGCATAGTGATTGTGTATCCTTCATGATCTCACTTGGTATCTATCATTCAGCTCGTGTATTAGGGACGAAGACTCTCCATATATACGTTGCATAGGTTTGGTCTGATTCCCGGCTGTCGTCCAATGCTACCGGAGTGTGGCGGCGGGACGTCGCTGCGATGATGGCACTCACCGTTGAAGGACCATAACTGAGGCCACATCCGTATGGGATGTATGATTTTTGATGACCCTCGTCGTCTTACTTCGTATGAATATTCACATTACTTGTCAAACATGGTAAGTTACCAGCTGTGAAGTTCGATGCACGTAGCATTCATTTGAGCGTTCGTAACATATCTAACCTGGCATAGCTCATAGAGAACTATGCAAGACGAGGAGGTACGAAATACCAAGGCCTGAGGCCCAATAAAATGTCTGAGAAAAGGGTGGTGGTGGTCCACTTCTAATGGCGACGACCGACATTGAAGAAAGTCCTTCGTGAACAAGTTGAGGTGCCGCCTCGTTGACCCTGAGATCTCCAACCGTTCATCGAGTCCTCCACCCACCTCGCTCTTGGAGTTTGAATCTGCATTCGGCCATGCAACCCCAGGCGCTACGAAGTCTGCAACATCGCATGCCCAATACGGAGCAGATCCGCGGAATTGCTGTTCACAGAGATAACGGGAGTTTGTGAGTCGAAGGAGAGGGAGATGGAAGACGGTGGCAACCTCGACTTGGGATAGCGTTAGGGATGACAAGTGTGGTGAAGTCAATGGCGGTGTATCGTCTATGCCAGGGGCTGATTCGTGGGGCCTCCCGTGCAGAAAAACGTTGATACGAGGTTACTTGACGGAAAGATGAACGCAACCCTCGAAACTCACCACGGAGGACCAGACCATATCACCACTCAGCGACTGCATCCGCAGACCAAGCCTTCCGAGTACCTCAATCCAGTCCTCGTCTATCCTCACCTCCTCCCTCGCTTCCCTCAGCACGGCGTGTCAGATCGATTCACCAGCCGGGTCGACCTTTCAACCACCTGGAAAACCTGACCATCGTGAGTGAAAATCGACCAAAGAAAACACAAGAGCAACCAACCTGAGTTCACTGAAATGCACCCTCAGCTTCCCCCTCGCCTCAAACTGGGGCTGCCGTTGACGTCGCAGAGTGGGACTAGGACTGTTGTGTGAGTTGCGGCGGAGCTAACGAAGTATCTTGTGGTGACGTTGTCGACAACACGTCCCTGATCGCCCCCAGGGATTTTCTAATCAGCGGAGGGGTCACGGAAATGATGGAGGCATTTCTGTTGGGTATGGGGAGTCGGGAAATTCTGAGAGGGAGTGTCGTCCTTTGTCTGAGTGCGGATGAAGGTGATCGACCCATCTCCCCCTTGTGTCTCTCCTCGACCGGCGCAGTTCCTTTCTTCCTGCATTACACAGTCACATTTGAAATTTGAGGCCTTCAGGCCCCAGGCATTTTTGGCACAGTACGTCTTATCAAGAATCTCAGCCTCAGGCTGGCTTGGGGCGGAATCGACATCGACCTTGAACGGTGTCCGGCACACGAGAGACCAGTGGAAAGTGGGTGTTATCGGGATGAACTCAAGGCTTGAGTCTCTCGAGGTAGGAACTCGCATTTTGAGTGGTCGATGTGCCGAAAAAGACCATCTCAGTGACGTTGCAGTCGTCCATGGCCGGGATCCGTCGGTTGAGGCGCGAGATACTAGCAATGGTTTGCCTCTAAGATGATTGCCCACTGCGTGTTCCAAGGCAAGGAACCGGACATCCTTGCGGAGATCGTTTTCGTCTTCAGGTTCACCCAGGACGAAACTGGCGCTCCGAAGGTTACATCCACGGTGGAGTTGATGGACTCGTTGGCAGTAGTCACTGGTGAAGGTCGCGGAGCGCCAGGCAAGAGGGAAAAAGCGCAGGATAGTTTACAGTATACAACCATCGCTACCACCGTACGTAATACGTGGTTTCTGTGTATCAATGTGCCTGCGGTCCGAGGCTATACGATCCCCCCCGTTCGCATTGGAGAGTGAGAGTTCAATCTGAGAATGACTGATCGCCCGACGTCCGTTGGATATCCACCCGTTCCGCTGCCACTGCATCCGGTATGATATCGGGCGTCTGGCGCGCGCCAGTTTCCCGAGTTGCCCGCCATGTCCACTCGGGTTCCCGCCCCTCTATACGCTTATTCTCACATCTGGTTTTCGCCCAACCAATTCAGAGCCCGGAGAGCCAACCTCCAAAAACCTGAGAGCGGGTTCGTGAACACAATCGATAGCTTTCCTCACTGCAGTCCTCCAACGCACTCCTCTCCCGCACCGACCGATTCGACCGCCACAGAAAATCACAAAGTCCCTCAGCTGCCGCCAAGCCCGGGCCTTGATCAGATGGACCCTCGGATCCGATCCAACCCAGAACCCTGACTTGGAATACTTGGTTCGAGAACCTGATCGCACCGTGGTCAAATACCCGGTAGGGCCACACCAAGGTCGGTTCACGTACTCGCTGACGTTGGAATGTGCCCATTACGCCGACTCTTAATAGCTGCCTCCCACCTGGATTACGCTCCTCAAACCCGCGCGACCCAGCTCGCCCCAGCAATATTCACCCTCTCAACAACCCCAACAAGCGCGTTTCGTGGTGACACCAATATCGGCACCCACTCCGAACTCGAAGCTCTACTTACTGCGGGCCGCGTTAACCCACGACCCAACGCACCCCAACTCCGCAGGTTCACCCGACCTCCGTGAGACCGGAGTGACATTTGCAACCGCCGGACTTCGTGGACCGGACTCCTCGAACAATAGTGAAGGACCGTCGAGGTTAGACTACGTTATGACGAGAGGGATGGAGATTATGAAATGCGAACCAGTGGGGGATGAGCCGATCCCGGAAGGGAAGTGGACAATGAACTCTGGGGAGCAGGAAGTTGGCCTGGAGGTGTACGCGAGCGACCGTTTCGGTGTGCCCGCCGAGGTTGAGCTGGCGAAGCCGCTAGTATGGTGCGTGTGTATCCCCGCCATCTGCATCGACGGGTTGCTGAGATGGTTTAATGCCAGTTTGGTGTACAGTTCCGAGAGCACCGATTTGTGCACCCAACCCGGGCTCCAGGCGATCCCTGTCATCAACTCCCATCATCAGGAAATGCGTGGGCCAAATCCCTGATCTACGCGTCCGTGCTACTTCAACCTCCAGGCAAAATCAGGATCGTGGTAACTTACCAACCGCAAAGCCACGTTGACCGGGGATAGGGTTACTAGGCTTGCCGCCTTTTGTATCGTTGTGTCGTACATCCTGTTGCTTATCTCAAGAAGTTTGTTTGGAACAATCCCTTCGATCACTCATGCTCCACACCTGGACTATGAGTATTCCAGACCGCTCGTTGCTCAAATCCAGTAGCTCAAACAACCCACGTTCACCCTTCTCTCCCTACTTGAAGGACCTGAATGCATTTCAGGGGGACTATGAATCAGCGCACCGCATCCAGCTGGTGCGGAACAATCACCAGGGCCGCTGTTGGGACGCTCGGCATCCACCTAACACAGAACGATTGCCTTGAAGGTATGTCGGCCCATCCAGTTCAAGTCTGAGGTGGCTAATTTCGACGCGCTAAAAGGTGAACGGAAGGATTCGTGGATTATATCTCACACTCACGAAGTTGGTGATCGGGGGCTCCCCGCGTCAGGTGTTTTGGCAGCGGTTCCTGGACACAGGGCAACGCAAGGGGAGGGCGGGGACTTGAGGGATGCAACCGAAGCGTTTGGCTCTCTTAAAGCCGACTTGGAAACCATCTTGCTTTACGCTTAACACGAGGTTCGTTTGGAACCCTCCGCCAAAAACTTGCCTCTAGCGGATCCGTCTGCAGGTGGCTATCGCCGTCGACAACAGGATTTACATCTTCCTCTCGTGCATACCTGTGTTAAAGACACTCCACAAAATTTCCAGATGACGTGGCGGCGGAGGTGTGCCAGAAAAACTGTCACGGTACACCCATTGTCCCCCCCTTTGGACACGACACTGATTTCCTTTCAGCAATCTCGAGGGTGTTGAGAGGTCTTTATGCGAGAACTCCATGCTCATAATCACTGCCGATCACGTTCAAGTTAACAATGAAGTTTCGGGGCTTCACAAAGATCTACATGGGACTGCACGAGCCTGTTCGTGGCCTTAACACCATTCTCGGTGCCGACAAGGACTGCAGACGATTCAACGGGTGGCGATCTACGAGTAACGATATAAGATAGTTGTGAGGGTTCCGTTTCGCATCATAACATTTTTAATAACCTTCTGACGGAAAACGGATCAGAACACCTTCAATCCTCAACAACTCGGGCCTGACGCGAACTCGTGATAACTGAAGCAACTATCCTCAATGATTCCCCCTGTACACAGGAGGCCAAGTATGGGCGTGGTGGCCGTAAAGGCTGTCTGGAGGGAACTCACGGAACCGTCCCGAACGAGATCAAACTCTGGGCAAGGGATTTCAACGAATCGCCCGCCCACTGGTTGAATGGGCTTGCTAGGACGGGGAAGAGCACCGTCGTGGAGAGGTTGTTCGTGGATGGGCCACTCGCGGCTTCCTTCTCCCACTTGCGAGATTCCGAGGACCGGAACAACCTCCGCTTCGCATTTCCCACTCTCGCCGTCCAGCTCGCGCCCAAGTACACCGAGCTCCGGTCAATCGCCGTTCCGACAATTCGGTCCAACCCAGGAGTCCCCTATCGGCACCTGTGTAAGCAGGTGGACGAATTGATCGCCCAACCCCTCGCGACGAAATCTGTCATTTCGACCGTGATCGTGATCGACACTTTGGACGAATGCAAAGACGAGGAACGTATGTCAGGATCCCATCCACTCCCAGGGAATATGTGTCCAGGATCCCGAAAGTCAAGTACTTCGTTACCGGCCGTCCAGATTCACGCACCCGGGAAGGGCTTCACCTTTCGCTGTTGGTGAAACCGATGGACATCCCTATCCTCCACAAAGTCAAACCGGGCCTCGTTAGCAACGACATCCGGTGGTTCCTCAACCATATTCTCCGGAAGCCCGCAGGCCATCGGAGCCAAGCCTCATCCTCCTGCTGTATTTCGTTATTAAGCAACAGATAGGAATCATACCGAACATACATAATACATAAAGCATTGTCGTCTTCAATACATGAGCTGAAGGACAAATGCTAAATGAGATCATGAAGAATCCACAGTTACTACGCGATCGTTTAAAATTCGGATGAGACGTAACCCACACTGGAGGACGGAAGGAAAGTCGTGAGAGGGGAGGGGAGACACAGATTGCCAGTCACTCCTCTAGCACTTCCAGAATGACAACCTCCGGGAGATGGTAATGCAACAATGCAAGAAACCGTCCACTCCACATCATATGCTCCCTAGACGACCACCAGTGAGGAGGCAACCAAAAGGGCCGTTTCCCATTTGAATCGAGTATCCATCCATCATCTGTAATTCTGTAGCCGTGGGGGGGTATCCAGGAACACCCTTCTGGTGGACGCTGAGTTGGTTCCAGACGCTCCATCTTGACGAGGTCGGATTCGCCGTCCTTTACGATCGCCCATCCTTCTATTTTGCTGGAGAAAGGAGTACACCAGACTTCGTGCCCGTTGGGAGCGAACCATGCCACAGTTGCAATTAATCCAGCGCCTGCGAGATACTCCCCAGTGGTCATATCATAGATGTCCAGGCCTGTCCAGTGCGGCCCCATAATCATGATGTGGTTAAAATCTGGGGATATGGAGGCGGAAGGTGGCCGTATTGAATGGGCCAGAGAACGATGGAAGGTTGTTGTTCGAATATTGTCGTCGATGTTCGCAGTAGCATTTAGAACATGATCCCTTTGAGGCAGGCTCCAAGTGACGATCTTGCCATCACAAACGACAGCGACAGTGTTCCCAGCTACCCCTAGACCATAAATTCCCATACCCACATCAATTGTCAACTGTGGGACACCGGTCCTGAGGTTGAGAATTGTGGCTGTGTTGTGCTTGAACCGCGCAGCCACTGCCAACGATTCATCTGGTGAAAATCCAAGAACGAAATCCTTCGTGTCCCGGGGAGCTTGAGTCGGAGCACTGGAGAGGGAGGTGGTGGAATCTGTTGTATGCCACAACTGAAGGGTTGAATCACCGAACGCAAGAATCGATCGCCCATCCGGGGAGAAACGTGGCGCGTAAAGACTGTGCCAACTTATGGTACTAGGCATGAGTTGTTGGTGAAGTGTATAGCCGGTGGGGGAGTCCTTCCAGAGGTAAATTTCTGGACCATAGGTTGCACATGCAAAGAAGCTTCCATCGGAGGAGAAGGCCATCTTTCCGGACCCCTCAATGTCCACGCAACCCAGGAGGAATTTTGAATTTTGTGCGTCCCACACAAAGATACCGCTTTTGAGGATGAAAGCAAGGCGGGAGAGGGCGGGAAGGAAGAGGAATTCTCCTGAGCGATCGAAGTTGTCCGGGATGGGCACGGACTCGACCTCCGTAGCTGGGTGTTCCGAGACAAATCCGACTTCCCATATGGTGATGGACCCTGGCTTAAAAACAGCGAATCGGATGCATTCGTTGTGTGTCCAGATAATGTCCGCGACCGCCCCTTCAACCGGATAAGAGCCTATGGATACGCTGGAGAGAACACTGTAGATGATGATGACGGCATCTCTGTGATTACTGTCGTTGCCGCGGTTCCCGAACAAAACCCCGAACATTGCTCCACATCCAGAATAAGTGATCGAGAGACCCCACAGCTTTGTGGCGTAGAAGGAGCCCCATTCGTGGAATTCCATCCATTCCCCTTGCTCTAAGGTGATAGTACTGGCTGGAACACCCGTCTGGAGGTCCCAACTGGTAAACACTTCTGGGCTCTCACTGAGTTGCGTAAACAAGCGACTATCAGCGGAGAAAGTAAGCAATCGAGAGTGACGCTGCGGGTGCGCGAGGGATTTGACTCGTTTGAGAGTTACTCCATCCAATATTCGTATCTCTGTGTCGCAGTCGATCGCGATGAATCTGCTGCACGGTGACCATATGGGGCACCTGACCCCGCGAGAATACTTCGCGGTCACGACAACCGGATCCCATGACATCGGGACCCCTTGGACAATCCTCGTCAAGGGGTGAGCGTACCGCTCGTACAATCTTCGCACCATCGACGTCCGGGGAGATAGAGGAAGGGCCGAGTGATAGATATGTGCAGCGGACATGCTGATGACCTCGAAGAATCCGGTGACGAATCGGAAGTAGTCGTTGACGAGGTCAAGAGTCGGTGACGCCTGGATACAGTATGAGCAAATTCAGAAAGTCCATCAAACATACAACCCATACACACCTCCAGCCACTTTCCAGCCACCTGTAATGCGTCAACTGCATCTCTTAGGGTCCCAAGGACGCTCAGCACCTCCAGCCAGAATAGAAACTTTTGTTCCAGGAACTGGTGTAAGACGGAGGTAAATTTGACCGTATGGGTTGGCGCCATGTTCGCATCAGCCAGGTGCTTATGCCACGACTCGCACGCATATCGTAAACCCTGGTCGATATTTCCCTCAGCCCTCTTCCGCAAGCCGTCAACCTCGTCGTTTATGGAACCATCTGGGAATTTGAACATGTTCTTCTTCAACCTCCGGTTCATTAACTTGAGGCAACTCATTACAAGCTCTGAATGATGATCGGGGGGAGAGACGTGAAACCTCGGGTTGATGCACCGGGTCGGGTCGACGAGAAAGTCGGGAAACGATTTATGAAATGGCCGAACGGGATGATTGGTGTCCTGCTGAAGAATGAGAAGCGAGTGAAATAGCGAAAGGAGGGGGAAGACGTCTTCCTTATCGAGGCCCAGGAGCGCGGCGATGGCGGATGGAGAAAGGGGATTTGTGACGAGGATCACAGCCCCAAGGACAGAACGAATTCTGGGGTCAATCCATGGGTCGTCACCGAAGGCCTCCTGGAGAATCGTCGTGTAGAGTGAATCTAGCGTCGTGTCCCCCTTGAGCTTTGTTTTCCCTTCACGAGCGCCGCTTTCGGGTGACTGAAGAAGGAAATTCAGCTGCTTTCTGGGGTCATATCTCGGGTTGTCGGTGAACTTGACAGTTGCCACGGCATAGATGAACAACCCCCCTGCCCGTTCGCAAAGGAGGTCCAGTTGGTCCTCCGTCGGCCAATTATCCAGTCCACTCCAACGGTCTGTGATTTCCAAGAAACTATGTTTGAGGAATCGCCGAATGTCGTTGTAAACGAGGTCCGGTTCGACTTTGTGGAGGACAAGGATGTCCGTCGCTTTTGCCAACAGCGGAAGACAGAACCCCTCCCGAATCCGTGGCTCCGGACGACCAGTAAGGAAGAACTTGACCTTAGGGATCTCGGATACAACCTGCCCGAGGACAGACAGGATCGCCGAAGCGGGTTCGTCATCTTTGCACTCGTCCAAGGCGTCGATGACGATCACAGTCGAAATGGTGCACTCCCTGAGGGGTTGTACGATCAACTTGTCCATTTGGTGATACAGGGACTCGTAGGCGACTCCTGGATCCGACTGCACCAACGGGACGAGGATCGATCGGAACTCGGTGTATTTGCGCGCGAGCTGGACGGCGAGGGTGGGAAATATGAAGTGAAGGTTGCTCCGGTCTTCGAAGTCTCGCGAGCAGAAGAATGAGGCTCCGAGTTGTCCATCCGCGAACACCCTTTCTGCTATCGTCTGTGCGATGGTGCTCTTCCCTGTTCCGGCCAGACCATTCAACCAGTAGACGGGGGGTTCGTCGAAGTTCCTCGTCCAGAGTTCGATCTGGCCCAGAACAGCTCCGCGGGTTCCCTTGAGACATCCTTTGCGGCCGCCATGTCGATACTCGGCCTCCTGCGCATAGCGAAAATTGTTGAGGACAGTCGCTTCAGCTGTCAGAAGTTCACATCAGGCACCGGTTGTCGAAGATGGAAGTTATTCTGACCTGTGCCCTGCCGAAAGGTTATTGCAATCGCCTTGGTATGAAATAGGACACTCACAATTATCTTGCATCCTTGCATATAGATCGCCATCTGTTGTACTGCCTGCTGTCCTTGTCAGCATCAAGAACGATGTTGAGGTTACGAGCAGACCTGGTAGTGGGAGATAGTCTCCCGTAGATCTTCGAGGAGCCCAGGCACCGCTTCGTTGTCTTGAGCGCGGTCAGCGGGTCGCCGCGGTCCCAGCCCCTCAGACCATGACCGTAATCGTCCCTCGATGTCCTCGAACTTGCTGGACGGGGCTCAGTACCTCTTCTGAGGGGGGAATAATTACATACCGTATCAACTCTCTCCGACGTCTCTGTTCTGCCACGTCACCCGGACGAGTCGTAAAACGTTCCTCCAGTACAACCATCCGTGAAAGGAGGTCTTGAATCTTGTTCCTGACTTCCTGCAGGTGAATTCGTCAAGGGGGGATTTGAGCATGGGTCATATACAAACTTTGCGATTCGTATAAGCAGCAGAGATGGCTCCTAGGACGTCTGCGAGAGAACCGAAACCGCTTTTAGGCTCATTTGGGACATCGACGTGAACGGCGGGAATCTTGAAGGTGGTGTCCTTCGGGTCGTTCTCCAGAACTGGTAGATGTTAACAGAGGTGGAACGACACGACGGTATCGACACGTACCCCTCTGCGCCTCTACTGGTTCGCCTTTTCCCTCCCTAGTGCCACCGGTGTTCTCTTCTGGTAGGGAGGGGTAGAGAGATCCGGATGACGATCAGCCGCGATAGCGAGGATCGAGAACACTCACTTGTCGTGTCGTTCCTGTGCTCGGTACCATCGATCACAACACCGGAGCTTGAGGTTTTCAGGGCGGGGGGGCCTTGGCCTTTTTCTCTCTTCTTGTCGCAAAATACGACCCGTGAAGGCCTGGGGTTCTCATCTAGCGTCACGGTCAGATCGGGTCAATCTACTCCTAGGTCCCGATGATACCACCTTCGGGGTCGACGTCGAGCTCTGCTCGGAAACCGAGTGGTCCAAGGGCGATGTTGGTGGGGACTCCCAAAGCGATGCGTCGTTGGGAAGGTTTGGACGCCTTGTGCTTTTGGTTGAAGGGGTGACTCATTTGTGTTATCGTGGCAAGAGCCTGAGATCGAGACCAAAGTAGTGGTGGACCCACAAAGCCAAATCCCACGAACGATGGATGGATACTAAATTCCAACGGGAAGCGGCTCTTATGGTTGCCTCCTCACTGGCGGTCGGGTGAAGTGTATAGGATGTGGGGTGAACGGTCTCTCGCATTTTTGTATCCTGAACTCCCGGAGGCTGTCATTCTGGAGGTACTAGAGAAGTGACCAGCAATCTGCGTTTCCTTTAGTGTTCTGTGAGAGTTACTCCGCAACTCTAACTAACTGTTATTAACTCCGTGCGCGTGAGAGTTCAGTCTGAGAATGACTGGCGGCCCGACATCCGTTATGGGTTAGATTTCACTGCGATTATGAAGACTGTTCGATTTTCTTTCCCATGGCCCACCCCGCCGCCGCACCCGG
>Ga0307517_10002237_pt1 | contig 31255 bp, 22 predicted proteins | sample 23_EM_MG_FD_194515 | JGI IMG/M metagenome (GOLD analysis project Ga0307517, IMG submission 194515) | Populus trichocarpa ectomycorrhiza microbial communities from riparian zone in the Pacific Northwest, United States - 23_EM | ecosystem: Host-associated > Plants > Roots > Unclassified | place... | reverse complement strand
TTCATTCTTTTGAAAGTAGGCCCGCTCCACCTAAATATGTCCTTTTTAGGCAAGTAAGCCATCTTAGCAGAGTAGGTAGAAAGAAAATGGCTTGACCAGTTTAACCAGATCAGTTAGTCCGGGCTTTAACATGCATTAGTTTTTGGAAACAAAATTGCCTCAATCCTAGATGAACTGTTCAAAAAAAACAAAATTCTGTGAAGAGCTTTAAGATGCTAGGTAGCCCGCAGAAACTTGGTCTCTGCAGCTTCCCAGACAGGCAGCACCTAATTGTCACGAAGCAAATAACAAGATGAACTGTCAACAAGTTAAGTCAGTGCTATCAGAAATTATAGATCAAGTCAACCACCAACTCTTTTTTTTTTGTCTAACAAAAGAATGTGGAACCCACCAGAATATGGAACAATAAATACCATACTGAAAGTTGAATGACAAATTTCACAAAGAAGAAATTGTTGGGTATCCGCAAGTACATGCACTTCAGATTTTAAATGATGCTCGTAGACAATTTCAGGATTACTTGCTAATTGAAGTTTATAAAACTGCTTCTCAATGTTCTAAGCAAACAGTATACTTTTAACCAGCAAAACTTCCACATTGCCAGATTAAGAACATGGAGAGAACACGCATCTTCCAAGATTTAACAACTAGACTGGCGAATGGACTCCAGCAGGATATGAGAAAGAAAAAAAATGTAGAGAGAGATCGTGACTTGAGATGCTTTACAGAAGAAACATACAGGGTAATAATTTCCAGCAATTGGTTGATTCACTTGGAGCTCCCAGTCTGTCCTTGAGTCTCGCACCTGAAAAAATATGGAAGAATAAGACATAAATACCACATATGTACATAACAAAGTTAACATGAAAATGAGCACCCTCAAGCCAAGCTGCTCTCATACACATTCTTCTCTTCCAAATATCTGTACTAAAATTCTCGTACAAAATAATAAACACGGAGGAAAACCGAATAAGAATTGCTGTTTGTAAGATGACTTGAATGTTATATAGGATTGCAAGCAGTAACAAGCACGTGTACCCGTTTAATGAAGTCACGTCCATTAGAGTCTGTGTAGAACGTTCTATTGCTCTTTATTGTGGTTGTGATTTGGGTTGTGATTTCTTTCCCTGTTCCATCATCTACAGGTATAGGCCCAATCTGAAGATATGTACATGAATATCATCAAATCAAGACGCATTCTTTCAGTGATAAAATAACCCTAACCTAAAGGAATTTGCACTCTTATAACAAAATTGTTGCAAAAGGGTAACTAACAGTGAATTCAACTTCAGCATGCTCCTTTCCTTTGTAGACCCTGGTAACCTGTGCACGGATATGGCATTGTGTCACTGAAAGTAAAAGAGACAAAATTCTTTGTTTTTTTTTTCCAAAACAAAAACCCAAGACTCTTGTTTTTCATCTAGTTAATTTTATAATAAAATCAAATAAGGTATTCAAAATATTCAGATCGAGAACTCGCTGCCTACTGCAATTTCCTAATTTTATTTTGATACACTAAATTTAAAGCTCCATCTGAACTTGAAGTCTTCTCTCAGATGAAGTGGTGAAAATCAACCAAAAAGTACACTGGTGAAAGCACCCAATAGCAATATTTACAATTTGTAGGAGAAGTGATGGCAAGAGAAAAAGATGAATGTTTAAACAAGTTCAGCCAGCCCTAGTTCCACTGAAAGACTACCTAATCACAAATAGACTTTATGGCTGAAGTTGCGCAGCTCTTTCTTAATCTTCACACCATCTCCAAGCACTTGATTTATGCTTTATCAAGGCCTTATTTTACTTAGTCAATGCTAAATGTAACTTCATTTTTTAATATGAAAAATTAATGTTGTTAGTAATAGAAACAAGAAGGTTTTGTGATAGAAGTTGGTGCATTAGTAGGAGATTTTTTGATAAGTTAACCACCTGCGATATCCATGAATTAAGCTGTTGGTGTACTTCATCCAGTAGTGGACCCCGCATAACAGTCAAAGGAACCTGGAACCAAAAAAAGGTCATTTTCCTTCAATTGTTTGATATTTCATGACTGCATGAGTTTATGATCTAAGAATTAAATGAACACAATTACCTGGTATTGGGGTTTTATTGGTAATGTACTGTTTGGTCGAAAAACATATGCCCCAGAGGCCTTCAGCATGTAAAATGAATATCACCCAGGTAAAGTTACAAAATACTTTCTGAAGTAAACTGAAAACTAGAGCAAGTACTGTAAAATGCAGTAAGTGGTTCACAAGTATAAGAAGTCAAGTTTGGATGCTTGGACATTTGCCTACCTGTGGATCTTTATCAGTGCCATCATTTCCAGTATAATAACTGTATGATTGTCCAGCAGTGGAGGTAACCTTCAGTAATAAAAAAAAAATATAGAACTATTAGCAGCATTAAGAGTCTACCGTTTGAAGACCTTCATATAGTAGCGCAAAGAGTTATTCAAAGAAACAGACAACCAAAAAGTAAAAGAATAAATATATTATGACTGCAGGATTAAACACAAATCAAGTTAGTTGACATCAGAAAACAATATACCAAGCTTCTGCTATTCAAATAATGAGTGAGTTTCCCTTCATCTGCAGAATAAAGTAGCTTCAAACTTCCTTGGCCAACTTCTATGGTTTCATTTGTACTTTCATTTGATGTCTGTACCAATGAGATAGTTGACCTAAGGCCTTCAACAAAGTGACATTACAAAATAGAAATCCGTCAGTAACTTGGAAACACTGTCCTAGTCATTCATTTCACGGTGACATATTATTATAAGTGAAGATAATATTGCAACCTGTCTGTTTCGCTCCAGAAACGATGTAAGTGTTGAAACCAAGGGGTGGTAGGGATGCTGAAAATGCAAGCCAATACTTAAGTGCCTCACGTGGGAATTTACCCAAATATGCTTTTACATATTTCCTTCTTATGTGTGGTGTTGCATTTGATATAGGTAGAAGCTGAGATTCAATTTCTCCCCCACTAGAATCTCGAACCACAACTTTTTCAGTGGAAACCTGTGGCAAGTATGAGCTGAAGTTTGTTACACTCAGGAAACCATCAAATTTATCTTTAATGACTGCTGAAGGTCACTTTTATAAATTGTTTTCCGTTACAATTGCACAAAAAGACAACAGCTCATTGGATGAAATAGCCGCTCTCCTTCATTTAGCAATAGAAACCATCCGAGAGGCTCCTAGAGTAAAAATGCTCGATAGAAAAGATGAGAGCAAAGATTTAAAAACTCACTGGAATTCGTATGACTTCCTCTCTTTTCCATCCTAGAGGATTGTAAACAACCACCAGCTGTGAGAGAGGGAAGAACCCAAGATGGTGAGTGAATAAACCATCTCTAATCTTCAAAGTCAAATCATGCACAAGGGGAAAAACCTCTTACCAAGCTTTTCCCATCAGACAAGTCAGCTTCTGAAGGAGGACAGTAACTTATATTAAGAAGTGGACACTGCCAACAAAATTCACAGAACAGATTTCAGCAAACTTTTCCATTCAATGTCAACAGAAAGGACGATCTAGTATAAAGTCGCTTAAGATGCAAAAATATCACTATGAACAATAAACCAGGTTATTCTCAGAGCATGCAAGGAAAGGGGTGAGGAAAGCAGGAAAATAATGGAGCATTCTCAATAATATTTCATTTCTGGCAACTTTTTTAGATACTATTTATCACAAAGACACACAAACAGACAGATTATTTTTAATTTATCACATGGTCAAATCAATTAGGGTTCCTTTTCTTGTTTTTCCCCTCATTCTCTATTCAATTAAAGTTCTTTTACTATTTTTAAACTTAGCAATTTATGTAAATGTAAATTAGTTAAAAAAACAATTATTTCAATAGTATTTCTTAATTAATAAAAAAATTAAACAACTTGAATAATCCACGTGCATGTATATTTTTAAAGAGCAGGCAGTTGTAATTTCAAATCTTCACTCTTCCAAGGCTTACACTGCCTACCAAACTAACCCTTTAGAACCATACACGCATCAACAAGTCTTCAAACCATTTACGTTCATGATAATATCCAGCACAAAAACTTAATCTCCCCAGGGGTAACTTTTTGAATAGTTGCAATACACCAAAGAAATAGCGCGATCAAACAGATATTACTTGCTGAAAATTGATGACAGTGTTCCCTTGTCTGATATTTGAAGTTGACTCTGCCAAAGAAGCAAGTGAAGAGGCAACCAATTTCTCAGCCTGCAGAGAAAAATAAGTGAAATGTATCAGAAAAGTGATAGATTTAATCCAAACATGCCTAGAATTTTGTTGGACACCAAACTGATAAGCACCTCCTTATAGCCAATTGACAGTCGCAGAGCATAATCAGCGGCAACATGCTGCCTTTCTGTACCACTAACTGCATCATGATGTTGTGCAATTGCCAAAGCATCAGCAAGAGCATCAGTGTTTGGCCCTGAAGAATTTCTGCCTTTAAAGAATTCTAGCTGCCTTGCAGCCTAGTTATAGAGCAATAATGTTAGCAATGGAAATGAGAGCATAACAGGATATTTAGTGAAGAAATAAAGGGCCAAGATCTTACAAGATAGTATCCACTCATCAATCTGACATAGCCTTTGAAGGCTGGCCTGCTTGTAAAATAACCAGTCCAATATGCATTTGGATGATCTGCGTATCTGGAAAGCGGTTATAATCTTTCAGCAAGGTTAGCAAAATATGTATGAGTAGGATATCAGCATTACGACATAAAACTCACGGGAAAAAATCTTCTGTTTTGAGAGGCCATTCTTCATCTGCTGAATGTTTCAGATCGGTATAAATGGATGGGGTTGAATATAGAGCATTTACCCGACCATCCTGAGAGCTTTTCAATCAATACACTAGCACGGAATCTACACATTTTCTTTTTATTTGACCTTCTTATGGCTGTAGGAACTAGGAAGTACCTGATTCACATAATGAATGAACTTGTCCATCTGCCTGAACCATGAATTTGCATACTGATAGCGAAAATCCGTCCCCATCAGCCACATTATATGATTTGTCCTGGTTACATTAGCCTAAAGTGGGGAAAGAAGAAGAGATGATATGTTTGTTAATTGCCATTAATTGTATCTCAGAATGGACAATTAATGGCTCTTTGATTCTAATACTTAGACTCTAATCAGCCTTTAATCCCATCTAGGGCAATTAAAATACAACAGATAAAAATCCAAAATCCAGCATAGAGCAAACATTTGGAGAGAATTAATAGCCTTTTTTTATATCACACCTGAGCTAAAGCAGCAGCAACAAAGGCATTGACTCTCTCTTGAACGTTATAGTCAAACAGGAGAACATCGTCCTTCAAGACAAAAGCTATGTGTTGATAGGAATTTCAAAAAAAAAAAAAATCCTATCATTCTTTAAATATAGGTACCTGAATAGGAGGGGACACATCATTTATTTCAAATGTGAATCCATCAGGAGGGTCATAATGCCTAGGAAATATACCGGTAAATATCTGCACGTGGAATTGATAATGCAAAGAAATTTTAAAAAAAAATGGTTCAAATATCACACCTATGTAATTATACCTCAATAAAGCTAGCAGTGATCAATAAATGGTAACAAATCACAATTCTGATATAAAAATTGAAAAAGGCAAAAGAAATATACAGATTTAATATGCCAACCTGTGAAGTTGAACCAAGGGACTTGGAACCCTGCCAGACAACCTCAAGATTCTTCTCCTTCAATCGCTTAGCTCTATCTTGGTAATCGATTCGAGCAAAAAAAAGAGAGTCGAATCCTAACTGCAAACTAAAACAAATACTTGAGCAAGCGGATTCCAGAGCTATGCTGACAAAAAGAGAACGACACGCCATGTTTGCGATGAATGATAAGTAACATGGTTCGAGACTCCAACATGCACATACACACAACTTTGGCTAGGTTACATAGTTCTTGATGGTATGCACAGTCGATCGCATATAGAAAATTGTAAGAGATAATGCTGAAAGTAATAAACAAAAAATAGTAAAGAAGTTCAAAGGGTAATCAGATATACCTCAGCACCAAGCAAATAGGCTTGAACAGCAGAATGTCCAAAAGGGTCAATCTGCCAACCAACTCTTGGAAGCTGACCAAATTCATCTTTGATATATTTGTGGCCTAAAGTTGTCTGATCAATCAAATCAATATAATGCGGGGTTGCCTCATCATGCATACACATGCCCCCATTTCTTGTTCCCAAAAAACAAGAAGATAATAAACCCATCATCAGTTAAGTCTACAGAGAGTGAACTTCATCATTAACTAGTACTTCGATAGCAGCTAGAAAGAAAACAAAAGGGAAAAAAAGAAAAGAGTGAAAGTTAATTGAAAAGTGGAAGGGGAAGTACATGAATTCAAGTTGACCAGAGTTGACAAGGTCCTTGACTTTAATCTTCATTGCTTCACTTTGCTGTCTCCACCATCTCTGGAAGAATGCCTGGCCAAATTGAGCCCCAAACAAGCAATTGATCATGACCAAGAAATATCAAAGAAAATAGAAAGTAGACTAGTAGTTGAAAAATGAGAAGAAGGGCACCTACCATCTCTACATAGATGAACTTGCGATTCTTATCCTCGAACAAAGAAGACATTACAGAGTCTATCACATTCTGCACACACGCTCCCTATACACACACGCACATAAAGATTCGTCATCAACAGTTCAATTCAAGAAAGGAAAAGAGAAGGTAGGAGAAAAAGAAGCATACCCGGATAGAATTGTTACCGCCAAAGTAGTACTGATCAACAGTCTTCAACCACCCAACATCATCGTGAGAGTGGGGTACCAAATGAACGTTAATCTTGCCAGGAACGATGCTCCCTGTGGTGTTGTAAGCTATGTACTTGGATTCCACCGGCAACCAAAGCCCCCCGTGCAAATAGATTGTTAAACACCACAACAACATCCCCGCCGCCGCCATTGCTGCTACTTCTTTTTACACCCTTTGCTCTACAATTCAGAAGGATAATGATGAAGAAATCATGGGAAAAGTAGTACTGATCATGCTATCTTTGTTTTAGCTAAGTCTCAGTGATGGGTTTTGTACTGCTCTTCTTCTTCTTCTTCTTGTGGGCAAAGTCTTGAACCAATCTAATGATAAAGTCTCGCTTATTTGGAAAGCAAGACAGCTCCTTTTCTTGTAATTATTAACTCTGTTGTGTCTGGAGAGGCGTGCACACCGCGATTGCTGCTTCTTTTCTTACAATTTTTTTCTTCTTTGAAAGTGATATGATGAGAAAATGGATTAAGTAGTTAAAAAAAAAAAAAAAGGGGAAAGGTAATCACATCAAAGAAAAACAAAGCAAGATATATAATTGTTAAACTTGGCTCGGCTTAGCAGTTAATCAAGAAACCTGGAATTGAATGCTGAAATCGGATTAGGTTTTTAGTTGAATTACATGAAACATTAGCTTAGCCGAAGCCGGTTAACCTAGGCTTTTAATTTTGTTTAGATTTGTTTCAAAAAATATATTTATCTCAACAAAAATATTAATTTTATATTTTTTAAGTATTTTCTGGTAATTTTAATTATTGTTGTTAAAAATAAATAAAAAATAAAAAAATAATTATTTTAATATATTTTCTTTAAAAAATGCTTTTATAACATAGCTTAAACATGCATTTAACAACTCAATTGTTCACTTCAAACTTTGCCTAAACTCATTCAGGTTAATATTTTATATAAAAAAAACACTATCATTTTAATAAAATATATAATCCGAGTAGACTTACAAAGTTAATCTATCTAGCAACCAGGATATTTACTAAGTGAGGCAATGTTAAAAATTATTTTTAAAAGTATTTTTTATTTAAAAATATATTAAAAAAATTTAAAATAAAAAAATAAAATCTTTCAAAAATACAATTTAACTGCAGATGCGAAAACTGCCTTTGGTAACAGGTCCGACAACTATGGCAAAATATGCATCATAGTTTTTAAATCCGGATCGCTAGCCGGCCCAATTCAAGGCCTAGATTTCGAGTTTTGATCGGGTCATCGGATCAATTCTTTTAAAAAAAATTCAAAACAGCTTCGTTTAGTAAAACAAAAAAAAATAAAAATAAACGGGTTGCAACCGGGCTTTTGATTTGGTTTTGTCGGGTCAACCCATCGGGTCAGCCGGGTTATACCAAGTCATAACTTTTCTTATTTTTTCATTAACCCGGTCAGATTTCAATTCTAGATTAGCTGGATTCTGAATCAACTCGTTAAGCCGGACCGAGTTTCATAACTATGATAAGCACTTGATTTTAAAAAAAGAAAAAAATAAAAAGTTTGGCTAGGATCCTACGTGTTGCTTGGATAAGTTATCTACTTAGCTTGACTGCTGTTTTTTATTAGTAGTAGTATTAATTAATGTTATTGTTTTAGATTTTTAAATAAAAAAACAAGAGGATAAGATTGTAAAATCATTTTGTCCTATTTACCTAATTTCCAATGAGATTCTCGTTTCCAGATATTGATGTAAGTGATACATATACATACATACATACATGTATGTATGTATGTATGCATGCCTACAACTATGGCTATTTATTGTTTCATTTTAGTTTCACTTGTGAAATTTTTCTAAGTTGCCCTTCAAGCATAGGCACCAACTGTGAGGGTATTTCTTGAGGTGGATTATGTGAATCATACAATACAAGGATTGGTGTTGAAAAGAAAAAACAAAGGGAAAATAAAAAACAAAAAATGTTAGTTGTGAGATGGCAAAAAAAAAACCTTACTTTATTCAGGTCGGGTTATTTTAAAGTATTTGGTTACGTCTAAAATAGTTTTTACAAAAAAATTTTGAGAAACTTAAACAAAAAAAAAAGGTTATTTAGAACTAATTTTTTATTATAATTAAATTTAATTATAGTATTTGATTCGAATTTAAATGATAAATAAATAAAATTTAAATATTTTTTAAAAAATAAAAATCATTTAATTTTACTTACAATATTGCTCTCATCTCATTTCTTCAAAAGTCTTAAAAATAAAAAGAGAGAGGCTAGATTAGTATTTTAAAAAAATTAATTTTAATATTAAATTTTTTATCATTCAAATTGTAAATTAGATGGTTTGATTTATGATTTATTTTTATAGTATTTTTAGAAATTGAATCAAATTTAAAATTTAATTATTAACCCTCGATAAACATGAGATGAGATTTTATTTTGAGCTAAAATCTTGTTATTGAATTCAATTCAAAAAATTCCGAACACGTTATATACCAACGATGCTAAAGTTAAAACTAAATAAATAAAGAAAAAACCACATTAATACTCATAAAAAATATAAGAATATTTCTGGTTTATCTTTCACCCTGATTTTTATCTCTAATTAATGGAAGCTTGAGCACCATATCACGATATTAAATATGAGGTATTTAAAAGTGTAGTAATAGTTGTGATTTAAAATATATTTTTAAAAAATATATAATATATTAAAATAATTGTTTTTTAATATTAACGCATCAAAAAAATTTAAAAATACATAAAAAAAACTTTAATTTTTAAAACCTCATTCCTCGAAATAACTAAATAATGGATTGAGGATGAGACAGGTAGTAAATGACAAGTTTAGCAACATAGTATTTATTTAATATCAGTATAAAATAATGTTTTCAGCAGGAGCCAGTTGTGTCCCTTGCTACTCTTGGGCCGTAGGCTTAGCATCCAATGTTCAGGCCCAAACCGAACGCACAGCCAGTGGATTCAAGATTAATACTGGGCTCCCTATTGGGCCCATGATTCTCCTGGTCCATCATCATATCTTAGCACAAGACACGAGGCAAGGAGCACTGAGAATACTAGCGAAGAGCTTGGTCCAGGTCAGTATTTTCATTTGGTTCAGCTCCAAAGGCTTACTCGGCCCAACTAGCCAGCCTTTAAAAATAGCCCAGTTGACCCATTTACAAATTAATCCTTATTGAAAAAAAATCATCAAACATTTGGTCAATTCAACTCAATTTCAACAAATGGTAAATTTGCTTACAATTCAGTCCAATTAGCAAACTGTGATGAGTAGGGGGGTATAATAGAAGAAATATTTTCCATGGTGACCAATTCAACAAATTAACACAAAAACAAGGACTGATGGATCAAAACCAATAAAATCAATCAAGCACAAGAGGGAGAGTGGGGAAAACGCCTTTCCTTCCTTATCTTCATAAGACAGACACTCCGTCAAGACAGAGACAGGGTTAAAGTCAAAAGCTTTATAAAACCCTAGCTAGCTAACCAAGCTCTCTCCCATTTCCATGGAAGATAGTTTCAGTGCCCGAGTGGAGAAAGCCTTCGGTTCCCTCTCTTCTTCAACAGTACAAACCCAGCAACCCTCTTCCTCCTCCTCTATAAGCTCTCTATGGCGTCTCACTGACGAAGAAATCGAGCGAAACCAATGGATTCGAGACCGCAAGGAGGACAGCCCTGAAATCGAAAACCAACCCCAACCGTACTTTAATCCAGAAAGACCCCACGATATGGATTTCAAGTCTGATGAGATCGAAAGAGACCTTGATGATCTAGACGACGGCGAGGAGGAGTCACGCGCCTCGAAACTTAAACCCGAAGATTATAACGATGAAGAATGGGACATCAAGAAATCTATTGGCCTGGATTGTACTCTTGATTATGAGGTATTCATTAATTAATTGTTCCTTAATTATGTCTTTCCTCTTTGTTGATTATCATGTTATTTTGCCGCTGCTGCTCTTTTTTCTTGTGATTAATTAATCTGATTTCTTGAGCTAGAACGCACACATACATTGTATAATAATCTATGTCAAGAAGGTAATCTAAGCTTTGGTCCCGACATAAGTGCTACTGTGGGTATCTCTAAGCCCAGTAGAATTATAGCAAAAAAAATGTAAGATGATGGTTTAGTGGGATTTACTTATGTGTGATTGACGATGATTATCAATAGGGAATATGTTTTTATTCTCATGGATATGATTTGCGATGACTTACGGATAGAATTATGATTTCTTTTGGCAGGAAGAGGAAGATCATTATGACAAAGTAGCTGTTGGCAGGGAAAAGGCTGGAGATGAACGCCTTTATGTGACAGCAATGGAAGATTATGGTATAGATATTGATTCTGGAAATGAGATTCCTAGTTCATTTGAGGATGTTGCTAGGGATCCGCGTGCTAATCACCTCGCTGCAAAAATTAGGCTAAAGGAAGATGCAGAAGCAGCTAAAAAGATGGATTCTTTGAGGGTTACCGTAAAGGAAAATACTAGTGTATCTGATGATGGTAATCTGAAATCCATTTTGAAGAGGAAGAAGGATTTTCAATTGGATTCCAAGACGATCGAGAATGATTTGGATTCTAAGTTACGAAAGCGTGTCCGGTTTGACCCGGAATGCAAAGACGGTAATGATGAAGAGTATGATGGAGTTGAAGACACGCAGATGGAAACTACTGATTCAACAGAAGAAACCATAGTGTATCATTTTTCTCCAGATTATCCTTCTGGAATTCCGGATCACATGCGAAATCCTTTGAAATATACACACTATACTTTTGATTCATCAACTGATGTAGATGAAGAATCAAACCGAGGAGCGTATATGGACTTCCTCAAGATGCTGCAGCGAGCAAAGAATGCAGAATTACATCCAGATGACGATCCTGTTGATCTTTCAAAACCATTCACCTTCGTACCAAAAAAGAAAACTGGTGCTGTTACATTGACTGATAACTGCATTGATTCTAAACAAAACTGGGATGATGCCAGTGAAGACTTCAAGCTTAGGAGAGGGGTGCCTCTTAGGATTGCAGCCGGCGATGACCTTGATACTGAAACCTGTGCCATGGAGGAAGATAAACCAGAAACAGCAGCTGATAGGACTAGTTCCCGGAGACCAGACCGTCAGTATAGGACAAAGGCCAAGTTGGAGACATGAGTTAACTTGAACCATTCTGGCATTTGCTTGAACATGATAGCTTCCATATTATTGTAACCTAACGTTTCTTCTTATGGTTCCAACTCAAGTACCTGTATACTAAATGCTTCTGACTCAAGTATCTGTATACTAATATCGTGCTGGATTCTAGCCCATATTTTGTTTTAGAATTGATGCTGGCAAAATACATACTATTGGTGTCTATAGTTGAGTATTACTTCATGGGCAAGTTTTCAGCTCTGCTGAGGATTGGCCAAAGAAGAATACTACCACCACTAATCATTGCAGCTGTTTGTCAAGAAACCATCGAGATACTTCCACTGCTAGCCACTTTGGGGATTGGGCTACTCCCTACTTAAAATTGACTATACAATACAGCGACTGTACATTTTGCCCGTCGCATAATGATAACAGAGTTTTATCTGAACAGTTCATCAGGAAATTCATCCAAAGCCTGACATACACGCAGTGAATGACCGGCACAACTTGGCTTGAACAAGATACTAAAATCAAAGGGGCCACTCCTTTAAGGCATTGCAACGACCACATTAAAAGTCTTTGGAGATATTTTTTAAAAAATAATTTTTGTTTAAAAATAAATTAAAATAATTTTTTTGTTTAAAAAAAACTTATTTTTAACATTTATACATTAAAACAATCTAAAAATACTAAAAAAAAATTATTTGAAACAGGAAAAAAAATTCAAAATTCAATGAAATGCAAGATAAACTGCAGCCGCAAACAGTACCTAAAAATTATATGCAAAACAACTGTGGCAAAACTTTATACAAGGGCATTGTGGAAACAGTGAAAATTTCACATATATAATTCCAAAACATTCATAAAAGCACTAAAATGTAAATTTCTTCTCTGTTCATTACCGCGAGTTACAACGTTTACACATGGCTGTGACTTTTGACAACTCAGGATTTTAGTTGAAAATGAATCTCACTAAAAAAAGGTGGTAATAGGGCTTGCAGGCTGCATCAGATAATGTTTTTCACAAGGCAGCAGTGTGATATACCCTATATTAACCGATTGTCAATGTACACATCCCTAGTGCAAGGCAAAATTCCCCGGCAAGAATGTCAAAAGAGCAGGACGGTCAGTTTGGATGAACAAAAGCAGCTTGACCAACTCTGACTAGAACAAGCGCTTCCTACAATCTGCTGCACCACAGTAGCACGGCATCTGTTTTATTTTTCCACTGGGGCCAGAGACGCTATCCAGGGCATAGCCATAGTCATAAGTAAGTTCCTGAAAGAAAACAACAGAACTGGTAAGTTCATGTGGAATGCAAGTTACAATCCTAAACAAATGCCAAAGATTCATACAGTTAAGCGAATGTCATGAACAGAACTTCTTAGCCCTTAAACTATAAGGATAAAAATCACCAACGACATCCAGGGGACAAACTGACCTGAAGATGTCTTTTGGAGTCAACCTTTTTATTACAGAGAAAAATACAAATGACTTCATCCAGATGCAACCATGAGGAACAAGACAATCAATAGTTATAGCCTATCAAGTAGTTCCATCTGTGACGATTAAACACCACGAATCCTTTCAAAGATAGGCATTCATCCAACACATAATGCAACAAAGGTTTTTGGGATTGATTTTTCAAAACCATATTGTTCTTGGGATTTGAAATACAGTTTCAAATAGGACAAACAACTGATAAAATATTTTCCGACAACTCTACCACAACCCCAGACATACTCAAAATAAAGGGAAGAAGCTCCTATTTTCTGTCCACGGTCACACAGGATGTTATGGAAGTGTGCTTTTTGTCCCATTTCCAGTCACAACCATCCTCCGCCCAGGTTTTAAAATTGTCTTCTGAAATCAGTTGCATGCCCAAAATGATTGAATTCTGGTTTTATGTTTTGCAGCCAGGCAATTTTGGGAATGAGAAACAGTTTTCCTCCCATTCCAGGTGGCCTACTACTGATATCCATACACATACAGTACCTATTATTCTCAGCTTGAGTTGAACAGATTAAAAAAAATTGAGCATGTCCACAGCACCCAACAGAGCCAGAGAAATAGTGAATAACCTGCATAGGAGGTATGTTATCCGCTGCAAACAGCATCACCCGAGCAAGTTTGACATCGTGATGCGAGCTCAGGACACATTGCACAAAGAGATTGGGCTCACAACTATGATTGATGAACCTGGCAATATTTCCAGTGGAACCTGCATCAATACAAAACTCTGGAACACTTTCAGACTTCTGATCATCTCCATCAAAGCTGTTAATTGCTGACACTGATACATCTCCTAGTCGCCTCTGTTCAAAAGAACAAAAGCAAAAGAAAACATCAGCAGAACACATTTGGTATGGAAATATAAACAACAAAAAAAACCAATAAACACATGATAAATAATCGGCAAACAATAAAGCTAAAGTATGTCAAAAATGATGAATAAACTTTATTTCACAAGAAATTCCAATGACATGCAAGTACTTAGTAAATTAATATGTGCTAAACACATGACCAAACTAAAATGATGATTAATTTCTAATGCTATTAGCTATTATACTTGAATGTAATTAGCATTATTTCAAAAGAAAATAAAATTGCCCAGTGGCCAAATATTCTAAGACTGCTCAATTAAAAAGGAGAAACAAGCTTAGAGATAACATTGCCAATTTAGGGAGGTACTCAACTTCCAAGTAGAAATTCAGCTAACTTCCATTTACTAGAGATCAAATGTTGACTGTATAACTACAGGGTGCCACTGTCATCGTGTTGCACCAAACAACTAGGATGCAGAATACAAATAAACATAAAAGAAAAGGGAATGATTTCCAGTCTTAGAGTATATCTAGGAGTTTGTTATGGTACCTCTCTTCCACCAAGCCCCCTCATTGTTTGCAAGCAGTCAATGTCAAAAATATAATTGTTCTCACAGACATGATCTGTGTCTTCAGTTCTCACAAGCGCCCCTATGTACTCACAAACAGGCGCCCCAGAAGGTATAAAGTCCCACGATCTAACAGCCCATCCTTTCTTAGGAGTACGGAAAACCTGTCGACATTAACCAGCAAGAATTTAGAGAAAGAGCGAACTAAATCAACTTGACAAAGTGGAAAACAAGATTGCAATTCTAAGGAAATGGATATAAATGACACCTCAAGACGATGCTTGATGCCTCGTTGAGATGTCCGGTTTACACAACCAGGTCCACATCCACAACTTGGGCCACATTCGAAAACAACTGCCCTGGCTTCGATTAACCTGAAGGTAAAAAAACAAAAAAAAAGTACTATTATGCAAGAATAACCAAGTAAACAGACTGTAAAGGACTTTACAATTTAAGATTTGACTGAGTTCTGTTAAATCTATGGTTAAATAACACTCACCTGCCACCATTAATTTGCACATATGGAAAATCAGAGCCATTAAGCTTTGCACAAGCACAAGTCCTTGGATCCACACAAGTCCCTTGGCAGTTGCATCCACTCACATTTGCAGGCAGCTTCACATTTTTGGCAATTTGAAGAGACTTGCAGTAGGTATAACCTGAGATTTTCAAGGATTCAAATTCACAAGATTAATTCTGGCAGCATAGGAGGATGCTATCTAGAACTTCTTATGGGTACACTAGGTAAGCTAGAGCCATGCCTTTTAAGCTGACTCCTCCCTGGGGTTTAGGCACAACAGTCCAACTCTCCAAGTAAGAAACAGTATACCATTTATAACCACAGTCTGGAATTAGGCTTAGGCTTGGCCATCAAAGCCCAAAACAAATACATTTATATTTATTTAAGCTAATTTTAACTATTCCAATTTAGTACAACTGGTTATTTTTTGGTATCTTGAATGTTTTAATTTTTTTTTCATATTTCTCAATTTTCAAACATTTTTTTCATTATGAAATAATTTTATGTTTTCAAAAAAAAATCACAAAGCATGAGGCCTGTCCTAGAAAATCTGAGGTTCAAGTAGGGCCAAGCCCAGGCATGAATGTGGTTTCAAATGTAGGCTGGGCAGAAGAGAAGGAAAAACTTTTCTACTCCTGGATTAGGCCTATTAATGGATCTAGTGATAGCAAATGAGAAAGAAATAGAGCAAAGGCAAAATGCATAATCAAGAATGCCGGAGAGCTCCTTTTATCTTTAGAAAAAAGGCCAATGACCTTTTAGGGTCTGTCCAATTAAGTAATGTCCCAGAAACCAAGGTCTTAGAAGGCCTGCCATTAAGTATCACCAGTGACCACTCTTCTTGAGGCTACAGCCTCATGGTTGAAGGTCAAGACAGATGGGATAACAAATGCACCAAAGTACAAAAAATTCAGTGACCAAATCAAGACAAGATTGAACAACCAGATGGTAGGAAAAAATGGGAGAAACTATCATCACATTTTCCAAGGCAGCCCACACTAACAATTCATCAAAGCAAAAGGCCCAGTATCCAACAGATTTCAAAACTTATGCTCAGCTATGGGAATAAATTATTTACTTTGCAAATGGAAGGGTTTTTTTGAATTTGTAAAACCATGAGATGATTTAATATAATGAGTGGGCAGATCCTAGAATAAAGAAACCCTATCCAACGTTCCTATAAGTGGCATGAGAGCTATGATCTTGTTGGGGAAGAGGAAAGGCATCTCACAACAAACTAGGGAACCACAAATTAGAATCGTAAAAGATGTAATAAATCACAAATGCTTGTAAGTGAATGTAATACTGAAAAGTATAAAATAAAAAAACAATCATACATACTTAAAACTTAAAAGCGATGTTGTAAACTTAGACAAGTATGCAAATCGACTAAGAAAACTGGAAACCAGTCAAGTTCCTAATACAGTTGGCCCTCAAAATATAAAAATGGCCAAAAACCCAGTCCAGACTGATTTTGTAAAGTTTCATTTTGCTCCAATTCTGGAAGGAATTTTCATTTACTCACCCACTGGTAATTGGGTCCCTGGTTGAAACTTAACACAAATTTCACACTTCTTTTTGGAATTACCCATAAAAGCATTAAAAATGCTCTTGAACCCTCTTCCCTTATCTAGTTATATACTGAGCCAATTCTGTAGTTCATAAAACTTCATGCTTCATGTTAATGTAAGCTAGAAAAATCAAAACGAAAATGGTATTTATTTAGACCTTTAAACATATCCATCCTTTTCCCTTCCATGATTTCAACAATGCTCCATACTAGCTAATTTTTCAGTTTTTCATCTTCCAGATATATCTTCTAATTTTACCATGCATTTTGAAGGCCCAAACCATTTTTTTAGGATTTAATCATGTGTTATATGTCATCAGAAAAGGTAAAATACAAAGAACTAAATCATCTTCCATGATGTAATACTAATTAATTCCTTTAACCATTTCATTATTCACATTTTATCAAGTTATCTTTCATGTTTCACGTCTTTCACTTGTTTAATCCTTTCTAATGTTTTTCATAATTTCAACCTTTAAATATAAAGCATCCTTGAATGTTACAAACGTATCATCTTATACGATTTAAAAAGTCTCGATACCATTTAATTTCTAACCTCTCTCACATACAGCATCATCTTTTTTCTTTTTATTTTTATTTTCTTTTTTTTTATAAAATCACCTTCATCTCCATCTCTAAGTTTTTTTTAACTTGTTGCAATGCTGAAAACATTTTTCTTGTAAAAAAAAAGTTATATTGCATGCAGATTAATTTGTTTCAATATATTACAATAACAATGCTCTAAGTTATTGTTCTCAGCAAAAGACTAGACATTCCTTCTCTAAACCTTTTATTTTTTACCATCCTTTTAGATTTGATTCTTTTAATATTTGAATCAAGTGTCATATACACAATAAGAACATCATAACAATAATATGTTTCATATGCCAGGACTTAAAAGAATTTTAAGGAGTAAATTCCTTTTACCTTTTCACATACCATACTTGATTTAAAACAATCAAACAATCAGATCATTTCAGTTTCCTTATCCTTCAACCAACCAATTTGCCTCTCAAACAAAAAATGGGATTTTTAATTTAATATTTTGTTTTTAAGATAGGTAAAAATACCCTTACAAAGTTTATTTTAAACTCTTGAATTTTGATACAGAATCCATTGAGTTGCAAAGGATAGCTACACCAAATGAGCAGATTTGTTGTTGCCCGTAGAACCAGAACATTTCAAACTTGTCACCTTGACAAGTGCTCAGAGGAAAAACTTTTTCAAGCTTCTAACTCAGCATATTAGATATTAAACATTTGTGCTACTGAATATTGACTTAGAGTTACTAATGAATCAAAAAGCAACAGTCACAATGCTTTGACTGCAGCTGTGCCACAATTGCGGCCGCGATTTTAAACTATGTTAACTTCCACTTTCACATTATATGTAGAATAGTAACTGATTAAGCAAATAAGAGTTTAACTTGCCTGATGGAGCAACAGGCGGATCATCAACCAAATTGGTAGCTGGAATTGGGACATCCTCTTGACCTCCACTAATATCCTCACACACCAACCTTAGCAAATTAAACAACAGAAACTAATTATGCCTCATAGTAATGCAAAAAGCAATGAGCTTCAAGACTATAATAGAATGATATTCTTCTTATACCCTCGTATTTCAGCAACAGATTGGGGAACACGTCCATAGCTGAATTGAACCTGTCATAAGAGTGAATAAATGTGCAATCCAAGGCTGTTCAGGATAGATATAGAGTGAAAAATGTATTTTTGGAATGCAGAAGAGGGAAAAAGTGATTAATAGAAATCACTACATCCTATTAAGTATAAGCAGAATCATTGAGTTGGCTATGAAGAATATGGAGAACAATATCCAAACGGACACTCCATTCATATAAGCAACATCCAATCAAAGAAAAGTGATTGAAAGGGAGGGAACATCCAGTATATTATGCATAGAATAAAAACATGATGGTTGAGAGAAGCAGCATCACTGGAGTGTTTTACAATCAAAAAAATTTATGGGGTAAGAAATCGTAATGAAAATTGTACTTTCTGCAGAAAGTTGAGGTGAGCCCTATCAATGATTAGTTAAGGGACGGTGGTGTAAGATGCTTTCAACATAATCCAAGTGCACCTATGAATGCACCGGTGACAAAGAAGAACACTCAAATTGAAGTGTTAAGAGTGGGGAGGACGAGAATCCATGCAGCCAATTACCTAACCAAAATTTAAGAGCTGTAGCATTTAAAGTTGTCGGTCTCATTATGAAAATTTAAAACCAGCGACGGTGGGAGAGGAACACTGTTGCAGCAGGAATTTTGCCAAAGGAGAGTGTTGCAGGTTGTGAATAGCACATAATTAGGAAATAATATAGAGCCTAATTATTTCCTAATATAGGGTCCTAATTGTAGGGATTCTAATTAGTCTACTTTCCTATATAGGGTTCCTATCTTGAATATAAGGGATAGATTGATCAATGTAAAAGAGAGAGTATTTGTTTTCTTCTTCTATGTTTTCATGGTATCAGAGCATTGGTTGCTCATATTTGACCTAACACTACAAAATTTGGTATAGCACATATTTGTGCTTTGTTGTGTCAATCTCTCCCCTGGTGTGGCTGTTGGAATCCAGAATAGATTTTCTTGTTTTCAACGACAATTTTATTTGTTGAGATTTACAAATAAAATTTTGTGAGTTATGGCTGATAAAAAGGCAGAAGTAATATCTGATGTCATCCTAGTGATGTCAAAAATCACTGAACACAAGCTCAATGGCTCCAATTATTTGGATTGGAGTAAGACCATTCATCTTTATTTATGGAGTATCGATAAGGATAATCATATGACTAATGATCCACCTAAAGATGATTCAAGACAGGCATGGCCGAGGGAGGATGCCCGATTATTCTTGCAGATACAGAACTCCATTAATAATGAGGTAATTGGCTTGATCAATCATTGTGAATTTGTTAAGGAATTAATGGAATATCTGGATTTCTTGTATTCTGGAAAAGAGAATGTTTCCCACATTTATGAGGTGTGTAAAGCCTTTTACCGTGCAGAAAAACATGATAGATCTCTTACAAGTTACTTTATGGATTTTAAAAGAACTTATGAAGAGCTTAATATGTTGTTAACTTTTAGTCCTAATGTAAAAATACAGCAAAGTCAAAGGGAGAAGATGGTTGTCATGAGTTTTCTTGTTGGTCTTCCTTCTGAATTTGAGACTGCCAAATCTCAGATTCTCTCTAGTTCTGAGATCTCTTCGTTACAAGATGCATTTAGTAGGGTACTTCGCACAGAAAGTTCTCCACCTGTCCAGTATAGTAGTGCTCTTGTCAGTCGAACTAATGAGTATGAAGCTGGGCGATCACATTACAAAGGTGGTAACAAAGGAGAGGCAAGCAATTTTGATCGTACACAAGATTCAGGAGGGATTGTGTATCATTATTGTCATAAGCCAGTACACAAGATTCAGGAGGGATTGTGTATCATTATTGTCATAAGCCAGGACATATGAAACATGATTGTAGAAGACTACAAAACAAAACTCAGAAAACTCACTCGGCCCATATTGCATCTACTAATGATACATCTGAAAAATCATTTCTTATCTCTGCAGATGAATTTGTCAAGTTCTCTCAGTACCAAGAATCTTTAAAGTCTTCATTTACTCACGTTCCTACCATTGCCGAGTCAGGTAAATCGAATACTTATCTTATTTCCTCATCCTCCAAATGGGTCATTGATTCTGGTGCCACAGATCATGTGATTCCAATCTCTTTTCTACTTTTCAGTCAAATACATCCACCTCTAATGTTACTTTAGCAGATGGGTCAACATCTTGTGTTCTTAGGTCTGGTACAATTACCCTAACTCCTTTGATTCCTTTATCATCTGTTCTACATTTACCTCAGTTGTCCTTTAATTTAATTTATGTAAGCACACTTACTCGTGCGCTTAACTGTTGCATCTTATTCTTTCCTGATCATTGCTTATTTCAAGATCTTATGACGAAGAAGATTATTGGTAAAGGACATGAGTCTGAGGTCTCTACATTCTTGACACACAAATACCCAAATCCATAGCTTGTTATGGTGTAACAACCCCTCTTGAGGTGCATTGTCGGTTTGGCCATCCTTCTTTACCTTTGCTAAAGAAACTTTGTCCACGGTTTAGTTAGGTGTCTTTATTAGATTGTGAGTCGTGTCAGTTTGCCAAACACCATCGTCTTCATTCTCATCCTCGAGTCAATAAAAGAGCAAGTTTTCCTTTTGAATTAATTCATTCTGATGTTTGGGGTCCTTGTCCAGTTCCGTCTAAAACTGGATTTAAGTACTTCGTTATTTTTGTTGATGATTACTCTCGCGTGACTTGGTTATAATTAATGAAAAGTCATTCTGAGTTGTTTTCTCATTTTTGTGCTGAGATTAAAACTCAATTTAATGTTTCTATCCATACATTGCGTTGTGATAATGCCAAAGAATATTTGTCAGCATCTTTTCAAACTTACATGATTCACAATGGCATCCTTCATCAAACTTCATGTGTTGATACTCCTCAGAATGGAGTAGCAGAACGGAAAAAAGGAGCCCTATTATTTCACATGAATGTTCCCAAATCTTTCTAGGCTGATGTAGTTTCAACATGTTTTCTAATTAATCGTATCCCTTCCTTTGTTCTTCATGATGAGACCCCTTATAGTATCCTTTTTCCAACCAAGTCATTGTTTCCTATTGCACCTAGGATATTTGGTAGCACTTGCTTTGTCCAGGATGTTCGTCTGTCCGCATGTCACCAAATTAGATCCCAAGTCTTAAAAGTGTATTTTCCTTGGTTATCTCGTCTTCAAAAAGGATATCGATGCTATTGTCCTAGTCTCAATAAATATCTTGTCTCAACTGATGTTACTTTCCTGGAAGCTACACCATATTTTCAATCTTCCACTCCTGCTTGTCAGGGGGAGGATGATGACTTATTAGTCTATACTATCACATCCTCTGAACCTGTCTCTGAACCGGATGTTGCTAAGCCTCCCATTCTTCAAGTCTACTCCAAACGACAAATCCCTCCTGCTACATGTCCTACACCAGCTCCTTCGTCATCAGATCCAACCTCAAGCAATGCTCTTCCTATTGCTTTACGCAAAGGTAAACATCAATGTACTTATCCAGTTTCTTCCTTTGTTTCTTATCACCACTTGTCATCTTCTTGTTCTTTTATTGCTTCTCTCGATTCCATCTCTATTCCCAAAACTATTCATGAAGTCATATCTCATCCTGACTGGCATAATGCAATGATAGAGGAAATGAGTGCTTTAGATGACAATGGTACTTGGAACTTGGTCAAATTACCTCCAGGGAAACAAGCTATTGGATGTAACTGGGTGTTCATGGTTAAGGTAAATCCTGATGGGTTATTTATTTCTATGGCTGCTACTTATAGTTGGTCTTTGCATCAGCTGGATATCAAGAATGCTTTTCTTCATGATGATCTTCAGGAAGAAGTTTATATGGAGCAACCTCCTGGATTTGTTGCTCAGGGGGAGTATGGGAAAGTTTGTCATCTTCGCAGATCTCTGTATGGTTTGAAACAGAGTCCTCGTGCTTGGTTTGGAAAATTTAGTCAGGCAGTTGAAAAGTTTGGCATGACAAAAAGTTTGACCACCCTGTTTTCCACAAACAATCTGATGCTGACATAATTCTTTTAATTGTGTATGTAGATGACATTGTCATTACTGGAAGTGATATTACAGGAATCTCATCTCTCAAGTCCTTTCTTCACACTCAGTTTCACACGAAAGATTTAGGGATGCTAAAGTATTTCTTGGGTGTTGAAGTAAATAGGACCAAAAAAGGTATCTTCCTATCTCAGAGGAAATATGTGCTTGACTTATTAACCGAGACAGGGAAATTAAAGGCGAAACCATGTAGTGTCCCAATGATTCCTAATTCGCAACTTACAGAAGATGGTGAATTATTTGAAGATCTAGAGAAATATAGAAGACTGGTTGGGAAGTTGAATTATCTTACAGTGACTCGTCCAGATATTGCTTATTTTGTCAGTGTTGTAAGTCAGTTTATGTCATCCTCAACAGTTCACCATTGGGCAGCTTTAGAACAGATTTTGTGTTACTTAAAAGGAGCACCTGGACGTGGTATCTTGTATGAAAATCATGGACACACTCATATTGAATGTTTTTCATATGCAGATTGGCCAGGTTCCAAGGTAGATAGAAGATCCACATCAGGTTATTGTGTCTTTGTTGGAGGCAATTTGGTTTCGTGGAAAAGTAAGAAGTAAAATGTTGCGTCACGATCGAGTGCAAAATCAGAATATAGAGCCATGGCACAGTCTGTGTGTGAAATAATATGGATATATCAGCTCTTAACTGAAGTAGGCCTCCAGGCTTCAGTACTGGCAAAATTGTGGTGTGATAACCAAGCTGCTCTTCATATTGCATATAATCCTGTTTTCCATAAACGAGCTAAGCACATTGAAATTGACTGCCATTTCATCCGTGAGAAAATACAGCAAGGTTTGATTTCCACAGGGTATGTGAAGGTTGGAGAACAATTGGGGGATATTTTCACGAAAGCTCTAAACGGGGCTCGGGTTGATTATCTTTGTAACAAGCTGGGCATGATAAATATCTATGCTCCAGCTTGAGGGGGAGTGTTGCAGGTTGTAAATAGCACATAATTAGGAAATAATATAGAGCCTAATTATTTCCTAATATAGGATCCTAATTGTAGGGATTCTAATTAGTCTACTTTCCTATATAGGGTTCCTATCTTGTATATAAGGGATAGATTGATCAATGTAAAAGTAAGAGAGAATATTTGTTTTCTTCTTCTATGTTTTCAGAGAGAATGATACAATAAATACTAAAACCTATTTGGCTATGCCATACTATCAATATAATGCTCTAGAACCCACATCAGGTGTGAGAATTCATGATATTTATTTGAGGTCTGGTGACCCCAGAAGCAATCTGAGCTAGCACTTTGAATGCTGAACTGAGGTACTACAGATGGTAATGAAACTGACCTCAGCTGATTCTCCTGTGGGCTTTAATAAGCTGGACCCAAGTGTATTTGGAGCATCTTAAACTAAAATGTGGGCATGTCCAAAACGTAGGATGTGTAGCATATGCTTTGCAAACACCATTTTTTAACAATATCCAAAAACTAAAACAAGACACATTTGTATTCATAGACAACCCTGTGGTAATAGCCTAAAATTGGTGCACCATTTGATATAAAAAACTGAGAGTGTGTTGCCAGTGAAATTTAATCGCACAAGCAAATAAATAAAGACATATAGTAGAGCCTATTGTACAACAAGACCAATGAGCTGCAGGAGCCTACACTGCAGCTTTTGATTCAGACAATTCTGAATATAGAAAATAATAACCATACTGGTATCTCCAAGCAAGAGATTTTGCCAATGAACAACAGTCAGTCAAGAAAGTAAAAATGTCTTTGAATAGAAAAGGAAACATAAAAACCTGGTTGGTGGTCAGAATTGGTTGCCCTTCCATCCGCCTCAGTCGATACTTAAACACAGTAAATCCAGATAAACCTTTCTCTGCCCAGTATTGAACAACCTGTAAAACAAGTAAAAGCACTATCAGCTGAAATTAGAACAATTGACTCTTGGCAAAACATGAATAGGAAGAGATGGAAAAATACAAGAGGTAAGCATGAACAAGGAAAAAAGAAGTAAGAAAGAAATATGCAACCGCCCCCTATATCCTATAGTATAGGTCCAACGTTGCTTCTTCCAGCCCTTACAGTATATGCCATTGCCCAAAGCCTGACAGTGATTATTGTGGAAGTTCTTATTTTGCCCATCGCTGTTAGCAAAAAGCTCATCCTATGGACAAGATATTTAATAGAACAATAAGGTTCACACTTTTTTCTTCCAACAAATGGTTGGCTGCTGTGTAAGAATGAAGGTGTACATATGAAGGGTAATTACCACACTAGTTCAAAAGTCGTTCTGTATGGAAATGGACCAGCATTATGGACAGAGAGAGAGCTATTGACTAATAATTGAACTTCATGATGTCACTTCTTACAGATGTTTAATTATGTTTTCTTTTTCCTTTAAAACCAGGAGAAGAACTTCAAAAGATCCCCTGTTAAACTTGAAATGGTTGGCAAAAGCAATAAATGATTTTAACTCAATTTTAATTCAGGTGATATTATATCAATTGCCCTTTTAACAAACTGCAGCCTGCAAAACAGGAAAATGGAGCAGCCTCCATGGAACCAGATAACAGTAATATGCACAGTTTCCTTCTTTCAGTTGCTGCTCACTCCATCTTCTCATTTTCAATTATACCCTTAGTCACTAAAATTAGATGATTTTCAATTAATTTCTTTTAGAAAATAAGAGCTTGATTGAAGATCTAAAGTCTAAACCTCATTACACCAAGATCCTATGTGCATAAAACTGAAAGAGTGGACCTAATTTTAAAATGACTAAGAAAAAACAAAATCAGGGCCAAAGTAGGAATCAACAGTCAAAAGGGCCACAACATATCTCGTACAGTTTTCCTCGCAACTTGTTGCATCAAGTTAATTGGCACAACAAATACACAAACACCATGTGAATTAGAGATGTACCTTGTACAAGCCATCATAGGTGTAAACTCTGCCACAGTAGCTGCTGGCACATTCATGGCCACGAACAACTCGTACAGGAACACATTGCTCCACACAATTCTGCAATTAAATGCAGAACAAGCAGTAATCAAGCAATGAGATTTTAAATCCAAAGCCAAACCACAGGATCCTACATTAGTCTACCAGCCCAACAAAAGTGCATGCATTCATCAAGTAGCAAATTGGAGTTCTTTTAATGCTGACAAGAAAGGCTGTAATCTCACCTTTCCCCTTCCCTGTGCTTGCTCTCCTATGTATCAACAGTGAAAAGGTTGACAGACTTGCTAATCTAAACCGTAAACACGCCTGGAAACCCCACCCAAATTATCTAGTGTACCTATTAGCAAGACAACATTGGTCCATTGATGCATAAAATGATTTTATGATTAAGAAATGCAACTATTTACATCAGTGTTCAAAATATTGAGAAAAATAGTCATATCCGAAGCAAACAAGCAAGATCATTTCCTCTCCCTCAATTTATCCTGGCTTACTACTAGTTAGCTTAATACAGGATGTTTCACTTGTTATCTTTTAAAATGGCAAGTGACTTTACTGGAGACAAGGCCAAATGGGCACTCACAAATCTGATTGACGCCCCCAAAAAGATCAGCACTTACACTCTTGATAGCCATCCCTAGCCCAAAGAATGGCCCTAGAACGTAAGGAAACATAACAAGACTAAATGTCCTATCATAAATTTTGAACATCCAACTCAAATTTAAGCTAATGAGAGTAGAAACCAATAGTCCAATATGCCATATAAGGCATAACAAACTTTACACATTATATATACCATAATACTAAATAATATATGTACAAGTTCAAATGCCAACAGTGGAAAAGAAATACCCATTGAGGAGGTTTTGGGATTAAGTTAATTGCACCTTCAATGCCAAATTACCGCGCTCCAACTTTTGGTCACGAATTTGACGCTTATTTCCAGTTAAATCATGCCCACCTTGGCCAGTATAGATAACATCCTCGGCATTATCAAGGTCATCCTCATACATCCCCGATATAACAATGGCCACGGCAAGTGGGAACGTATAATTATGGTACACCTGTAAATTTTGAAGGAAAAATGGTTGTCACATCAATCCGTATCGTGTAATGTACAAATTCGTTGAGTCAAAAATCCTCTAATTACTAGTAGTTATTGACTTACAAAATTTAGATGTACAAAAATATGATTTTACACCATGACTAAGCTACAAAGCAAGAAATCTTCAATCGTGGATAACCTATCACAGATGTCCAAAAAATACTGAGAAATACCAAGGGATTGGATAAAGACATGCTTAAACAGCATCCTTCATTCTAAACAACACTATTTTTTATAAAAGAGTACTGTATCAATGTAAAGTAAAGAAGTGAAGATTAAAATGTGGAGAACTAGAATCCTCCATGTAAAAAAAAATATCACATCAAAATCAATACAAAAGGGCAATTTGATCCCATCAAATATCAGCCATATAAACTCCTAAAAAAACTCCAGAACAAAATCAAAAAGACTTATATCTCACAGTATCTGCTACAAAAAAGAATAGTTTTTTAAGAACATGTGATTTGCAACCCATCCAAATACACCAAACAATATAAGACACAAGACATCTCCATGGAATAAGAGCCCTCTCCCATACCAAAACCTACAATATTCACAAAATAAAAGGTCCACCGACTTCTCCCTCAAAAAGCAGTGTCTATTCTACATATCATAGGGAATTGGACAATTCAAGATGGAGAAATAAAAAAAAAACAAAACAAAACATGATCATACATCTACCTGACATCCAAGGCAAATAGGAAAGAATAAGAATAATGGTAACAGTACAAATAAAATTGATGCTTACCCCCTTCCTGTAGGACTGCCCCATATAATCAATTCCATTCAGCCAGTGGCTATGAAAGCCAACAGCAACCATTTCAGCCCTAGAATAGAAACGGTGCCCAACACTGATACCTGCCAGTTGGACCCAACAGTCATTTCCCAGCATGAAACATGTGATTGTTTCAGAATCATACATGTTAAAGGAGATACTAAACACAATATTCAGGTTAATCAAGTCAAACAAAAGTATGAAAGTGTAAATGGTCAAAAACAATAGAAATACAAGTTACCAACCTGGAAGATCACCAATTCTTTTCTCAGGATACATTGTAGCATTAGCTTCAAACATCTGCCAGAGCATTTCAATTTGAAGAGGAAATAAAGATTATTTCCTAGTTGCAAAGAAACAAAAGATAACATCATGTTTTTCTACAATCAGTCCCGTTCAATTTAAAAACAAAGTACAGCGTTTGATAGGAAAAAATGACAAGGAACATTGTCATCATCATATCTATAACATCAAGATGCAAAGATGATAATTGTCCAGGTACAGATATGACCAAGAGATAAAAAGAAATAGAGAAAACCGATTCAATCTTTCGGTGATTGAAAAGCATATATAGTACATTATGAATCATGAATTTAAAATCACGAACTTAGCAGGTGCACAAGTGAAACAAAGAAGAAATACTCAATGTTCATCCATTTATGACAAGCTGAGCAATCATGAAAGGTGGAATTGCACCTGAGATGAATTATTCATAAAGAGTAGCTCTATTAGAAGTAACACCCTAAGAAGTGACATAAGTAGGTAAAATTTCTTAAAAAGAGTCAGACTCGTTGCATCTTCACTTACCTTAGTTATTGCCTTTAAATCAGGACGCTTGGCTTTTTTCTTGTCACCATCTTCAGATGGTTTTTCTTTCTGCACCAAAATTGTAGATCAGCATATGTAGGAGAAAATTTGCACTGCCCAGATCACAAAACAGCATTCAATTTCCTAATATTATTTGAAGATCATCAGTGCACATATATGTTAGAAGATGTTACAAAAGCACATTTCAAGATGAAGAATTAAAGAACAGCTCCGATCATGGAAGGACAGCAAAGAACTCAATTCAAACTTTGTTTGGTAATAGCATCCCACTTAGACACTCTCAATGCTTTAAAACACAATCAATCACTCAAATGCTCCTACTTCAAATTCGTTCATAACTCCAAGAGATGGATGTTGCATGATGATCCAACCAAGAAAAGGAAAATTTGTATGTTACTTTAATTTGATTTTAGATTTTAAGATTTCTTGTACACATGGTCTAACTAGGAATTCATTATGCTTAGAAAATATTAGTACTATCTAGGAATCTTAGCTTATTTAGGGAATTACAATATTCATTAGGAGTATCTAGTATTTATGGTTTTCCTTTTTCCTAATTGTTTTTCTATTTCCAATTTAGTTTAGGACAACTAGACCATTTTGGTGTCCTATAAAAGGAACACCTATATGCGTTAAATGGAGGAATTTGGATGACTGAATTTTAAGTATTCTGGTTTATTTGAAGGCTGCTTCCTAAAGTATTCTCTCTGCTCATCACGGGAAGCTCCTCGCTGATAGGCAAGATGTCCTTGTACAAATTGAATTACCAATGGACCTTTTTTTTATTAATAAAGAGAGAATAAGTGTGTGTTTGGTGTTGTGATGAGGGTGCTTTTCAATTGAAAATATATCAAAATGATGTTTTTTCAGATTTTGTTTTTTTTTTATTTTTAACATCAGCGCATTGAAATCATCTAAAAACACCTAAAAAATTCAATTTGATGCTTTTTCAAGCAAAAAGTAGGTTGTAATGCAAAAACAAACACTCACTAAATTACACACACCAACTAGCGTCACCCATTCACAGGAAATGACATCAAAATAATATAGGTTTTCAACAATAATTCAAAGAACACAAATAAACAAAACAAAAATCAGAAAATCCTCCGTATTAGTAAAGAAGACTGACCGATACACCAAAAAATGCAAGAATCTCAACAAAATATCCATCAAGGACAAAGTGGATACTTCTTCCACGGGTAGTCTTTTGCTTGTTCCCATCAAAAACCTAGATAATCATCACAGAGAGCAGTCTGCATGCAACTACATCTAACTTTCAACCCCGTTTCCATAAAAACAGTGATTGCCACTCCTTCAAGGAGAATAATTCCTTCATCCTTAGCACCATTTTTTCACAAAAGATCCACTTTAAAAACTAACACGATGTTTTATATTATTATTGAGTTCCTTTCTAGCCTTATCATCCTCCTCCAGGTCCCCAATCACCCTTTGTGCTATAATATAAACCAACTGATAAAAAACAAAGCACCGAATCTCTCAAATACTGCCCATGGACCAGATTCTGCTAAATGTTCACATCAACGCTATTGAAGTAGGAGCTTACCAGAGTGTCACTATCCCAGAGGACCTCAAAATGGATAGGAAGTCACATAATGAGAAGATCAAGACAATAATGTTTCATTCAAGGCACTCTAATGGCTTAAGAGCGTAATTCGTCAAATGTTTGCATGAAAGATGCAGATTAAGAAACGATCCATAACCACTTGATATACCTTCGCATACGAAAAGTAAAAATTGTGAACAAGGGTAGTAAACCATGCAAAAGCAACGTGGACCGAGGCAAAGAAAATTGCATAACTGAAGCAAAAGTCAGAAGGAGAAGCTAACCTTGGATTTATCAGCTGATTTTTTCGAACCTTTGAGGAATTTTTTTGAACCTTGGGAGACCTTTTTATCAACTTTTGCTTTCGCACACCTCAACTCTTCTTCCTATGCATCATAGAAAAAAAATGTAAACTCCCTCAGCTCAAATTTAATGAAACATAAACACAAAATCTTCAAAAACCAACACATTAACAAGCCATGACACTAAACACACAACAAAAATCAGGCCAAGCAAGCAAGCCATTATGAAACCACCCAACTCAATACCTGAAATCAAGAAATTAAAAAAAAAAAAAAGCAATACAGTAAACATAGCAGCAACAAAACACTAGTAGGAGAAGAGGAAAAAAAGTGGGTTTCTAAAGAGAAATATACCTGCACTAACTGGAGATAAAATTTGTTAAACAGCCTTAAAGTATCCTTAACTTTAACAGTAGCACTTTTATCAGGCAACGCACCACCCGCACCACTAGCATCACCTAAAGTCACCTCCTTTTGCACTTCAGTTGACCCCAAAACTTGATTTACCATCCTTTCAGCCATCGCAACCTCCTTCTCCTTCTCATCTTCAGTCGCATTGACATTCGGTCTCTTTCTAGGGTTTCCTTTATCTTCTTGCCCATCCAATATCTGCACTCTCTTTCTCACCAATTGCTCCTTCTCCTCTCTCTGCCTGCTCTTGATTCTATCACTCGTCCTCCTCTGTGTCTCTGTCTTTTTTCTCTCTTTTCTCCCATTTTTCGCTACTGTTTTCCTTTCCGGACCATTGCTCACGCATTGCTCCACCATTTTTCACCTCACAAATCTAAAATTAAAAAAAAAAATCACTGGTAGAATTAGGGATTTGCGAGAGGAGAAATTGGGGGTTTGAATTTTTAGGGATTTGAGAGAGGGAGGCGCGTGAAATTCAAAATAATTTGGAAGTGACAGACAGATGATGGTTACTATTGAGAAGCAAGAAGGAGAAAGAGGAGGGAATAGGGATTCGGGAGGGAGCGAGGCGCGTGAGATTGAAAATAATGGAAGTGACAGACAGATAATGTGACTGACTGTGAAGCAAGAAGGAGAAAAAGGATGGAAGAGGATGCTCCTCATTGATCGATTCTCTCCATTCCTGTATGGTACGGTCCCAGCGCGTGCGGTGCAAACCAAAACTGTAGCTTTTTTTATTTATCTTTATCATCTCCCTCC
>Ga0307517_10002236_pt1 | contig 31259 bp, 24 predicted proteins | sample 23_EM_MG_FD_194515 | JGI IMG/M metagenome (GOLD analysis project Ga0307517, IMG submission 194515) | Populus trichocarpa ectomycorrhiza microbial communities from riparian zone in the Pacific Northwest, United States - 23_EM | ecosystem: Host-associated > Plants > Roots > Unclassified | place... | reverse complement strand
ATTATTAGGGCGATTGGGGTCGACACCTTCGCATTCGAGCAATAGCTTGACCACCCCTTCGTGTCCATTGAATGCAGCGCACCCGAGTGGTCCATAACTGGCCTTATCTGGGCGATTAAGGTCGACATCTCCCCGTTCTAGCATTAACTTGACCACACGTTCGTGCCCCTCAAGAGCAGCACACCCGAGTGGTGTTCGATCATACTTATCAGAGCGATTGGGGTCGATATTTTCTCGCTCAAGCAATAACTTGATCACATGTTCGTGCCCCTCAAGAGCAGCCCACCCGAGTGGTGTTCGATCCTTCTCATCAGGGCGATTGGGGTCGACATTCTTCCCCTCCAGGAGTATCTTGACCGCTTCCTCATGCCCTCTCCGCGCCGCCCATGTAAGTGGCGTACTACCTCCACAATCTTGTTGGTCGGCCTTGCAACCTTCAGCATTTATCAATACAGTGACAAGTTCAACAATCCCGAAGAACGATGCGCAGTGCAGGCCGGAGAAGAGCGTGGAATTTGTGATTCCTCCAGTATATCCAGAATGCGGTACCTGCTCCAGAAGTGATGCAGCCGAGATGTGGTCTTCGTACTGATTCAAGAGTTGCAGCGCAAGCGCCCTCGCATGGTTTGAGAGACCCTTTTTCGCATGTGTTCCCCAGTATCTGGAGGAGTATTTGAGGAATGGCATCCTTCCACGATCTCGGAGAGAATAGGATGTGACTTGTTGTGAATTCAGGTAGGTTAGGCAGGTTTCCGCAAGTAGCGGGTGGGGTTTATTGAAGAGACATGGACAATTACAAAGGTACTCTTTGACGGTATAGTGGATTAACCGTACAGTCGAAGCCTCTGCATCCACTGTGATCAGGCCCTGGCAGCAGTCTAGCAATGTGCCTATCGGAGGAACATTTTCCTCATCAAAATCCGTTTCCCCTATCTCTACCGCTAGCGCATGGCACAGCTCGTCCACATGTAACGGCCGTTCCGAATGACAGATCCAGGTCAGAGCGGCTATCGCAAGATTTTCCTTTTCCTCGTTCTGACCCTTTACGCGCTCCAGTGTTGCACTATATGCATCCCCTAACCCTACCCCATCTTTTATTGACTTTAGTGTCTTCTTCCGCTGTGCAACCGTGGTACCTCTGAGGATTGCTTGGATGTGGAGAGAGGCCAGCAAGAATCTAGGTTCAAATACGTCAGCCATTAATTTACGGTAGCGCTGCCCTTGACCTCGTTCCTACATACGTTTCTGCACTCATCGCGGGAATGCTCTTCATTATGTCACCCTCCAATGTACTACTCATTATAGCTTTGGCCGTGTCCTTCCTGAGTATCTCGCGCAGAAATCTAACCACCCCATCTTCCGCAGCCCATATAAACAGAAAGGTCGCCGCCCCACCCAACCCTTCCTCCACCTCACTTCGTACATGTGGTCTTCCGGTCATAAATAAGCTGGTGTTCGGAGACCCTTGCAGAATCTGGCCTAATGACTCAAGGAGCACTATCCGATGCTGTGGCACACATTCATCAAGAGCGTCAACACATATGAATGTGCGCCTCGTGGCTGCGATTGTCTGGAACATGTTCACAATTCCCGAAACTTGCAGCCCCCTACCCCCAATCACCTTTTTCTCCTTTCGAAAACCCCTATCTATCACCTCCGGAATTTCCCCCTCCCCACTAACCACCTGTCTCAGCAGGGAGCCAAGCATATTGACCGGTGACTGCTCATTCCGAGTAGCAAAGTCGAAGTAAAAACACACAACGATAGGATCCCCCTCGGTGGCTTCGTCGCACAACTTGTCTATAACTAGTGAACTGCCATTGCAATTTGTTAGCAACTGCATTCTTTAATTCCCCACAACAATACATGATCTCGTACACGATATAGCTCTTTCCCACTCCCGGATTACCGTCGCAAAATAAGGTTGGGTGGTAGGACCCATCCTCCCTACTTCCATTGTGCCAGCGCTTAAACTCTTCAGTTTCCAGCACCCAGGCACCTATACAGTCGACCCTCCGGGCTCCGATGTCTCGATGCCGCACCCGTGGCTCTAGCGGAGATAGCCACGTCAGTATTTCAGATCTATCGTTGACGGTTGTGTTGTTAAAGTTAGTTGTGTTGAACGAATTTGTGATGAAAGAGTCCTTGTTATTGTTCAAAGAGTTCTCGTTATTCTTGAAAGAGTGTATGATGTTGAAAGAGCCATCGTTTTCGTTGGAGACTCGCTGCATTTTTAAATTTTCACCGGTGTGAAGGTCGAGAAGGAAGTGAGGTGTTGATTAACTTCGAATTTGTCCAAGGGAATTGCTTGGAATTGGGCAAAAGCGGGGTAGATAAACCCTTGCGCCGTGGTTGGCAACACTTTTTTCAAACACCCAACCGAAACTCGTTACACAAATCCCTTCAAAACTCTGCGATGATCCACATGTTCCTTACCCCCCCCATATTTAACAATGATGAGGAAGCAGGAACCATTTTAGAGCCGTTTTTTTTGACATGTGAGCCGAGAGATAATGGAGTTGGGGCCCAGGAGCTAAGAATTTTTATGTACCCGAGGCGTAAAATAACACCAGTCAACTTAGGGCAGGTTTACCTATACTCAAGTACTGTACCTGTAGACGGCCGTCCATTGTTGGGCGGATCTACTTGGTTTTGTTACGGGAGTGGGAAGGAGACGGAACGGATACGGGAGAATTTTCAACAATAGCTTTTACCCGCAACATATGATATTTTCTTTGCTATGATATCACGGAAGTGTACAGAGGAACAAGGGCATGCAGGAAACACAGAGATAGGTATGGTGGTCTATAAGGATCACGACGCGGGATCGCGAGTGGACAAAATTAACCGGACATCAAGGTAGAGGAAGGTGTTCGGTTATGCCAACACCACTCCCCCACCAACCCCACTATACTGATAACCAAAATAAAAATAAAAAGGGAATAGGAGACCTAGTATCTTAAACAAAGAGAGGTTGATCTAAGGGTTTGGTTTTGGTCAAGCGAGAGCAATTTCTTTAGGTTGGGTAGAGTTGCAAGGTGCTGGGGAGTATTCGGTTTCCTTGCATCTTTTGTGTTTGGTTAATTTTGTCCACACACAATATTTATGTTTTATTTAAAGTTGTTTTCTGCCCTTAGTTAGCGAGAGCGAGAGCGAACGAAGTATGAGCGGTGAAGCTTACGTTCCATATCCGTCCTCAAAAGTCTCCTCGTTCCAAGTGAATTCTCCCGGTCCATCGGCTACCCCCCATGCGATCCCCGTTTCCCCTGTTTGACATCCAGCTGTCGGAGACACTAACAGCCCGACTATTCGAAGTGTGTAGGCAAGTATCATACCGCAAAAACTGGCAAGAACGGCCACCGCGCTAGTAGTCGAAATAAGGAGCTGCTGAGCTGAAACTTACGATTGCGTCAAAATAAGAGCCCTGAAGGGCCTAGTTCTGGCCACAAAGGGTTAGCCTATGGCGTCTCATTGCGATTTCGAGACAAAACTTGGGTGAAAATCTTATTTGGACGTACTAGCGCCGTGGCCGTTCTTGCCAGTTTTTGCGGTACCGTATGGTGGTTACCTGCCGTTATGTGATACGCCATCCGGCGTCTGGTGGAACTCTCAAACTCGCTTCTGAGGCAACGCCACACTTCCACCATTAAGCCACAAGCATTCAACATGGCGCAAAATCTGATAAATACTTTTGCACCATCCTACCGGAAACGATGCCAGTTGAGACGTCATCGTCTAGTCTTATCACCGGAGTTTTAGAACTGGGCAGTGCAGTAAGTAAACGGTGATAGGAGAAATATTTATTCAAAGCTTTTCACAGCGTCCAGGCGACAGAAACAGCCATCCCCCTACTCTACAGTATTGAATCTGGTACATACGACATTCACAGCAAGAATAGCGCCGCTTCCCTCTTCTTTCTGTCGCCCAAAGGTTGGAGAGGCTCCTCAATTGTGACCATTCTGGAAGCTCTAACTTCTACCGTAGCACATGCAGGGATTCCAACAGCCTCACACTACCGTACTTGTACCCATCCTGTTCGCTAAGACAGCCGGGAACATCGTCACTAACACTGGACACCCTCGGCGCATCCGTAGGTGAAGGCAGTCCCTACTTCGGATCAAACACTCTCCTCTGTCCTCGGCAAGCTCCCCACCATGCGGCTTCGTCTCCTCCGTCGTCCCTCCCTTTCACTTCCCTTGTCTCCGCTCTGTATTAGTACAACGACGCAGTGCCGTGCTGCATGTGCTGCACGACCGCAACCCCCCCATTCAGCAGCGCAAGGCCCCCACTACGAGCACCAGCTGTCGCGACACTTCCCTCGCCCGCTTTTAGAAAGGGCCAGGGCGCGGTGGCGACGAAACGGCGAAACGGCGAAGTGGTTACAGCGAAACGAAACGCCAAGAGTTCACAAAGAAAACGCGATCGCACAACCTAGCAGTGGGAATTTGGTGGTTTCATTCGAACTCAAAGCGACGGAGCGACTGCCCGTCCAGGCCCGCACAACCCTACAGCATTACAATCCCGAGGTAAGCCAGCCCAAACCGCCTATCCCGCAGCACCCGAGCACATCTAGAAAGTAGGGAAGTTCTCTTCATCAACAAAATCGCAGCTAACGAACGGTAAAGATAGGGGTCCGGTAGATACAGCCACAACAAAGTCCTTCTATCCTTCCATTGGCCACCGCACATGTCCATGCTATTGCACGTATGTCTCCCGTTCCCCTTGCTCACTCCTGCACTAACAAAGGAAAGACAAACCCCCACCGCTCACGCCCTCCGGACATATAGCCCCCATGCGTCCGACTCTCTCCCGCTTCCCTACAACTTTCCCGACGAATTCATCGATCCAAAACTCAAGCGCATTTCTGCAGCCGAAATACCCTCCCGAAAGCCAAACCACATCTTCGAAGCCAAAACGCGTCCCTAAAAACAGAGCGCATGCCCAAAGCTACCCAAACCGTGAAACGACTATCGCGATATGCTGAGCAGCCGAGCAGCATCTCACGATTTCCAACACCCGCGCCCACAATGCCACGTTCTAGCGCAGCGCTCTGCACTCTGCCCCCGGCACACCAAACATCCGCCTTTTCTCCTTCCCTCCCACTCTTGTCCCTAGCTACACTCCAAAATTGGTAGGGAAGGCCTCGCCTGCGCTGGCCGTCAGCATGCAGAGCCACCATCCCCGCACAACCCTAGCCTATGTGCAGGACGTAGTCCTGGCTGGTGTCAAGGCTGCCGCTGATGAGCACAAGCGGTCTGCAGCCTCTTAGGTAACTAAGGCCCCATGCACCCTAGGAGAGCATAGGCGACCTCGCGTGGAGGGATCCGATGTGGACTCTCGTCCTCATGGCAAACCTCACACCCGCGTACCGTAAGACCCTGGGCTAGCCGGAGGCTACAAAGCTCGTTTGGAAGTGGGTCCTGCATACCCTTGCCATGTTCGATCGCAACCGGGGACGGTGGAACTGGGGGCGGTGGATGCCCAAGCGCATGCCGGAATGATCTCAATCTCGGGGGTGAGCGGAGAGGGCTGCTGGATGGATTGTCGAAGTAGGGCTTTTTAGACTCGGGGTATTTCCTCGCACTGACGACGCTGCCTGGGTAGATGCGGGATCGGGAGTGCTGTTGGAGTAGCTACTGGTATGGCAAAGTTGATTGGGTGGCTAGGCGAGGTGCGGGGTGTTACGAGTGATTATGCTAAGGCATGTATTGCCGAGATTAAAGGGCGCTAGGGTGAGGAGGTTGAGGAGGTTGTTGATGATGCGACGGATTGAGAGTAGGATGGTGGAAGTTGCTCGGCATACTTAGGTTATTGTTCCCCATAGTTATGTTGAAAGGTCCCGAAGATGCGCTTTTGGGTTGATCCATTCAAAGGAAGAAGTACCGAAGTTAAAAGGTCTGCGCAGGAGCACGGATAACCGAAGTCTTCGTAGAGCACATCGTTTGCCATCGCGGAGTGCACCAGGGAAGGGGACATGGAAGGGGGTGAATCGATATATCCGGCAATCGACGGAAAGACCTTAGAGCATCTCATTATGTTTAATATATACCCCCGCCTCCACTGCTTCGATAGTGACGAGGCAAGAACGAGCAAACTTCTCCACTCATCCCAAAGTCCTACCATCAAAGTTGCATCTCTGTTTTATTGTGTCCAAAAGGGGTGACACCCCGCACCTCAATTGGGAGGATTGGTGAATCGATTTGTCGCAATGAGTATTATAAACTGCTTCTCTCTCCAATGAGTTTTTGGTTGGTCGGAAAGTGAGATGCGATCATGAGCCCGTTTAAAAAAGATTCGCCCCTTTTGACTTAGACACACCGCATATTCACCAGATACCACTCCCGTTTGAAAAGTTCTCGTAACCACACGGGTACCTTCATGTATTTGTGGCTGTTCCTCGGCTAGGGCCAACATTCCACCCCAGCCACAACTACATGAAGGTGCCAGGATAGTCACGAAGACTTTTCAAACGGGAGTGTAGTACAGCCCCCGGTCGAAAAAATCGGGAAACGGTGATCGGGCCTCTGGTGCTTTGATTGGAGGGTTCGGTGTGCTCGAGCCAATCGAGCAACCGTGTTTCTGACTTTTAATTTCCACAATTCCCGATCTTTTCGACCGGAGGCTGTACGAGTACTCGAGTACATACAACGTCGGAACCAATCCCGGCCCCGATCACCCCTAGTATGGAGCGCCCCGCCCGTGCTTGCCTGCTCTAGGACTATGCCTCTAATCACACATGCCCACACCGTCATCTGATACCGTGGGCAGTGCCGGAACAGCGTCAGAAACCAAACCAAGATAAAACCCAAACCTTCCAAGCCGAGATTCATGATTGATAAGCCTCAACTTTGATGAGATACCTATCGTAACTCCCCGAAGAAACAATCTTATCATCATCATCCTTACCTCCCGTTGGGGAAGTTTCCAAGCGATAGGGCGAGCCACATATAACAAGCCGGCAACTTTCCAAGTTTTACTTGTACTCGGATACCAGGGCTAGTCCGCGAACACAGGGCTGACAAAGCTAAAGACGATATTAGGAATAGCGCACGCACTAAGGGGTGTGTGTTGAAAACCAGAAGAATTCCTCGAACGCTTTCTGCTTTACTATTGGTTGAACTATCTATTCAAGGTTTCTATTGGATATTTGCCACTTTAGCTCATGCTCAGAATAAATCCTGGTGTTCGCGGACTAACCCTGACACCCGAGTATATGCAGTAGTGCTTGCCCTAATCGTATCGTACTTGCCATTCCTCAACCTCACAATATCTCACTCGATTAGCGATACTGCACTTGTAATTATCTATTGGATATCTTTGTTTTCCACGGACAAAATTTTTGTCTCATGTATTGCCTCGCCATCTCACTGCTTTATATTGAGCTGCAGTCCTTCCAGCGACGAGGTGGGTTTTAGTTGTTTGGTCGGTGATTCTGCGGTCATTTGTATTGTACTTCAACTCTGAGCAAGAGAGCACAATCACAAGGAATCATGAAAAAAAACTTAATATTTCTTGAAAATGCATTAGAGATACTGCTCGATTTTAGAATTTTTTTTCTCTGGCAAAAGAAAGGTCAACCATGCGGATGGCTGTGTCGCTTAAAAAATCGGATAGGCTGATTGTGGAGGGGGATTTCTGGCTTTTCTACTTAGTTTGCATATCCTGGCTAGCCCGTGGATGGCTTAGAGAGCATGGACAGTGGTTCATGGTATGGCTTTGCTTGGGAAGGGAAGTACGCTGGACTTGTGTTGAATGGTGGGCGGGGGTGTTGCCTTTACTGCAGGGTTGTTGCTAGGCCTTGGCTGACAGGGGGGAGGGGCGGAGTGCGTATAAGGGGACAATTTTTATTATTTCTTTCCTGGCGACAGCGGCAGCGGGGGTTTATTTTTTTCCGGACAACAGACCAAGGAAAAGGGTTTCTGATAGTGCCCAACAGGAAGAAGTCTTACGAGAAGAATCACCTGTGCATAAATAGTTGGACAACCGGTCAAGGTCGGGCTTTCTTTTTCCCATGGATTTTTTTCCCTTTCTGTAGGTTCTTGGGTGAGAGGTTTGTTTATTAGCTTAGGAGAGTTAAATTTATCGTTACCTGTTTGGTTTCTCTTTCTTTAGGGATTTCTTGATAGTGATGATTGTTAGTTTATAGCTTCTTCCACTTCAAAGAGTGAACAGACTAGTCCGGGTTCCTTTTGTTTCATGATTGGCTCGGATTTATGGGAAAGAGTAAAAGTAAATCAAAGCTTCGGGAGACAAAGATGATTAAGGAAAGCAAGAAGAAACTCTATAGGCCATAACATATCCTTCCCTCGGCAAGGTTCCCACAGGTCCCAGTCAACAATTACGAAATGCCTTCGCATTTTGCATTTGAACCTTATTAGTTTAGACCTAAACGGGACCATGTTTACCGATTCTATGGCTGTCACAGGGGTTTTCTACCATATATTTTGTAGAGGCATCAGCCAAAGTGGTAGAGACACGCATCTTTGGACCTATTGGATCGGTTTGAAGTCGAGTGAGGAGCATGGCAAAATCTATATCGGAAATGCCACCATCCTGCACTGTACGACAATTCACGCTCGTAATCTATCCTCCATTCCTCTGATAGTTAAGGCTGGAGACTCATCATTTTTAATGCCTTGGATTTCAAAATGCTAGATTGTATTGATGGATGTCGCTTGATTAAGGAGCAGGTCACCTGGCATTTTTGGAAAATTGGAATGTTCTGAAATTAGGTTTAGATAGTTCAATAAATTTGTTCATATGGATATAGGAGTCACGGGGGATAGGAAAAGTAATTGAAAAACTGGGTTATGAAAGACGGGCGACGGTGAAGATGGTGCCTGACGGTGTGAGTGACATCTGATGATGTGATAACTATTTACTCAGATAAGTGCGATGTCTGGTTGCGCAAGTACAGCGGTGCAATTTCAGGTTTATCCGCGCTCTGTGAGAATTGTGATGAATAAGACACGACAAGGGGTGTTCGGGATAAGGTACGATAGCCCCCTGCTTAATTGCCTAAATGAGTCGAAAGTTCTCCCCCTCATCCCCACAGTCCCCTACGGTCTCCGGCCGTCACCTACCACTACTGGGGACATCTTCGATGACTCTTTTTTTCTCGAAAGGCCTGGATTAGCTCTTGAGAAATTTTGTCCGACCTGTTAAGAGGCTGTCTTAGTAGGAAGCTGAGCATATTCACCGGTGACAGCTTCTTTAAAGCAGAAAAGTCAGGGTAAAAATACGTAACGGCAGCGCCCCCCCCGAGGGCTTCGTCGCACCAGTTATCTATAACTAGTGAGCTGCTATCATAACCTATCATTAGTCGTTTTATTTAATCGCCAGCAATCATACATGGACTCTTATAAGATATTGTTCTTTCCCACTCCAGGATTGCAGTTGTGGAATAAGGTCGCAGGGCGCATCCTCAGTACTAACCTTATACCGGCATCAAGACTCCATTGCTTTCAGGGAGCGGTAGCATACACTGTCTACCAGTCGTGCTCGGATGTCCCGACGACGTCCCATAGCGGTAATGTAGCTAGACATGCCAGTATTTCAAACTTAACATCAGGAGTTCTACTGTTAAAGCTATCCACAATGGTAGTGTAGTTATCGCCATTGCTGTTGGCTTCCGGTATTTTAACTTTTCACCTCGGAATCTTGCCCGGAGCAAGACTTTTACTCGATTGGGGTCTGTTAAGGCGTTAAGGCAATTACTTAAGCTTGTGGAAAAGAGGCGTTAATCATGAAGCCTTGCACCTGAGTTGCTTCGCCCCAAGTCTAAGAGGATTAATTGAAATGGTGAGTGGGTTCGAATGTTGCATCCTTATGTCGAACCATACCATCCAGACCTTTTTTTCATTCGGTGAATCCAAAAGGGCTAAGGGTTTGATAAATTAACATTAGCAGCCCCGTTCAAGCCAGCTTTCGGTATACGCCGGCCAAACCGTAGATTATTGTTCAGAAATAATGTGTTACCCTAACATGCAGTGTATCGAAGTTGCTGCTTATGCGAGTGCCATGGCAGCTCGTCTGTTGCCAGGGGAAGATAAGACACGGGCACACTTTTTGTTGCGGACCTTGGCCATGAGCGGGTCACAGGGGATTGGGCAATCAGGAGCATTTGGAAGGTATCCTTTCGGACGTGAAGGCTTAAGGACAGAGGGGTTGGGGGAACACATTAACATGGGAGTGGTAGGGGTGGAGCAATGTTTGATATGGTTAGGGGGCAACTCCGGGGAACTCGTAGGGGGAATATTCAAAGTGGTTCTCATCACCAACGACCCGTGAATTCCAACTACCAGCATTATAAATTTCTCGTGGCGGGGCCCTGCTCTGCTCTGTCCACTCTACTGCTGATCTAGTTATGAGTTAAACGCTAACATAGGGATGTTCACCCCCCCCGTCGCCGATCCCCCCCCCCCCCCTACTAGTAATCTGGTAGTTCCGGGAAATCATTAGTCGCTTGGAAGATATCTTATTAGATAATCTATTCTAGCTCAGGAAGTTATTAATTTGCGCTCTTGTAGGATTTGAATGGGGGCGCTTCAGGTGGATAGGTACCCTAATTGAACGAGAAAAAAAAATCTTGTTAGGTTCACGACCCAACTTCCTTCAACCTTCCTATTCATTTTGTTGCAGAAGTATGTGTTCACATGGGGTTACACACTCCCATTTGAAAAGTTCTCGTAACTACGCTGGTAGATTCATCTAGTTGTGTTAGGCGTGCGATGTTGGCTCCAGGCGAGCAACAGCAACAATTACAGTACATGAATGTACCAGTGTGGTTACGAGAAATTTTCGGACATGAGTGTGCATGGAGAGAAATAGACCCCTGTGGGAAGCAATGGAATGATTAAGGTTGTTTCAATATCCCATATATACTTATGTTTTTGGTTAGTTTGTTTGATGACGAGCCAACGAAGTTTCCGGTTATACCTGCCCTCTAGTAAAGTTCCAGTCTAGTTTGAGGGTTTGGCTCTTGCACCATTTGTTAATTATCTTCTGGTGGAACTTAGGATGTTAATATCTAGCAATGATACCGGTACATACGAGTTGATTCATTAAGGACACCAAGCCCGACAACCGACACCGCTTAGACAATAATAGAAAATGAGATGTGAGAACAATTTTTTAACATACATTAGACATCAACGTGCAAATTAAGGAATAGACATAAAGGAGGAGAAGCTACCTCTAAATATAGCTTGAGAAGGGGGTGGTTGCTTGGAAACCGAAACAGAATGGGGGGAATATATATAGAAACGTCTTAATCAAAGCTGGAAGACCCCCTTTCCCCCGCTCGACCTTAATTTTACTCTTGAAAACCACAAGTCCGTTCATCCCGCCGAAGCAGCTTTCCAAACTCTTGAGCTTTAAGATCGGAGAGCCCGCACGCTCAGAGTTATCGGTTGTCAGCATTGGCCGGTCTCTGGGTATTTGCTCCACCAGGCTTTTCGTCCGGGGCAGTTTTAATTGGTCCTTCAATCCCGGAAGGGTATACGAATGGGATGAGGGACTCCGTGTGTTCCCAGTTCCTTGAGTTTATCCTCTGGTCTAGTCCACGATACAGTTGGGTGGCCAGCAGCGCAACCACATCTCTTTTCTCCCCAGGTATTAGTGACCTGTTTCCGAAATCTGAATACCCGAGTACCCAAATCAAGCTCTTCTGGAGGATAAAAAGCAACAAGAGAACAGCCGGGACAGAAATAAGGATCCGGGCGGACAGGGTGACAACATCTCCACTTTGAAGGACAAATTGCGCGGAAGCAGCTTCCACCGAGCCTCCCGGTCCTTGGGCCAAGTTTTGCATGCCGTCCTTATCGTATGTGGTTGTGTCGCGTAGGACATTCCGACTGCTAACCCAAGCAGCCAACACCAACCGTTCGAGGTCGCTTCCAATAGTGGATGCGCCAGCATTCAGAATATACGAAGGAGGCATAGCATAGGAAGCCGATTTGAGTGCAGATTGCCCTCCCGCGTGACCTACCTTCATCACACGCGGGGTCCCAAACTCCCACTGGAAAACCTCAACCCAGAGACTGTGTAGTCTCAGGTCAGGCAACTTACCTAAGTGCCAGGGATCGACCTCTTTGTCATTCAGATGCCACTTACTATCTTCCCAACAACTGAGGACTGGTCGCCCCCGGGCCACCTGATATGCAACGCTGGCGTTTACCCCAGACTTTTTGGTAGTATACCAGGGGTCTTGACCAGGGGTGTAGGTATAGAGGCCTCCAGTGTTAATTATCATGGCGTATGAAGTGTTAGATCCCTTACTCTTGTAGTCCAATGCAAATCTCAGCATTGGAGGAAGATCCATCAAGGGTTGGTATTTAACCGAAAGTGTCTCGTTTCCACCAAAGAGTGTGTAGGTATCTTCATGTTCGGTTGAACTCGTAAGCCATGTATAATCCGTGCGGCATGAACCTTTGACCCTGAGCTGCAACTTGGGATCACTCTGCAGCCCCATGTCGACCCCTGTAACATTGTAGTTGTAAATCGCATGCACAGAACCATAAAATGTTTGGACATCTATATATACACGTTCTCGGACGGTAACCTTAGAGGCTTCGATAGATCCGAGTGCGCGGAGTGCTGAAGGGGCAAACAATGAACCCAATTTAGAAAATCCAGCGCCGTTGTCGTCCGTGATCTCGTAGAGCAATTTGTTGGGGTAGAAGATGTGATCCTTTGCAGCAGGAGCGACATTTCCCATCGAGAGTTGCACAGGTACAAGGATACCCGCGATAACATTTCCAACAGTCATAACCAAGGCTATAAATACAAATAGGAGGCTCCACAAAAGATCGCTTACCCCGCACTTCGCGTTAGATGCGGAGGAACCTTCCGAAGTCCCGTTCTGCTCCTCTCGGACAGGAAGTACGCTCTCGATCGTTGGGCATATGCCGTTCGAGCTCGTCTTCGAACCCTGGCCAGCAGCCCGTTGATGTGACTGGGCTCCCTTGGCTCTGGAACCTGGGGGGGACTCTGTGGGATTGCCCATGAGCATGAACCGTGTCACTCTTTTGCAGTAAGATGCCGTTAACGCCATCGCATTCATTGATTCACCAGAGTTCCAAAGGGCGACTAAGACAGTCTGACGGTTTGGGTCGTCATGCGTGGGCCAGAATGCCATTATAATGACTATGATCAAGTTCCATCCGACCATAAAAATCAAGATCGTCAGGATGGTATACACCGAGGAGATGAAAATGAAGGCTCTTTTGCCGACGGCAACAGCCGGGATCCCGCCTGAGTCTGTTGGCATCATGAAAAGTTTTGCGATACCTGTGACGTAGGCATCCTTCTGGGGGTTGGTGTAAATGTCCATGGCGAGGGGGTGCGGTGTCGTTGCAAGGGGATCTTTGTTATTGTCATTAGCTTAGCAAGTGCTCCCTTGAAGGGGGTGGTTCGACACATACCAAGTCGTGCACTGTATCTTTAACCAAATTTTTAGGGAGGTCAATCTCCGAGGGCTAATGTGTAAGGGTCTTCGGACTGGAAGATTGCCGGGGCTGATCTCCCCGAGGGACGGGAGAGGAGACTATATTCCAACATTCCCAGTGAGCGTTGCCAGAGAAACCGGCCCTCTGTCAAACCATTAACGCAAGTCTAAGCTTCAAACAGGTAGATCCAAGGCCACTCGTATGACCTGTGTGTGTAAGAGCGTCCAACCTCTCGCACTGCCTTCTCTTGTGCGAGGGTTCTAGGGGATGAAAAGTTATTGAAATGCTTTCTTGGCAGCATACGTTTTGGGTACCAATTGGCCAAACCCTGCACTTATCCTGCATACCGGTAATAATAGAACCGTGTGCCATGTGGTTGAATTTCTTGCTTTAGGATAGGGTCGAAAAACACAGCAAAGAACAGAGCTTGCCAGCTCGCCCGAAAGCCATGGGAAAATGAAAAAAAAACAGGACATTACCAGTGGAGGCAACTCCAACGATAACACGAGCTTCGATTATTTGAGTTTTTACGGTAGCTCAAAGTTGGCACCCTATTTATGTCATAGGTAAGTTAAAATTTCTCCCAGGTGAGACTTGGGGGCTCGGCATTAAGTGAGGCCTGACCTTGGGTACCACTACCGGTGGGGGGTAAGTGTACCGACGCCTTCCTGATTGGCTCATGAGCGTTCCTGGCTACTCAGAGAATGGTGTTTGCTCGAGCCACTACGCCATCATTTCGACAGACTTTTTTTCTTACATATGTTTAAAGTTCGATAGAAGAGGTTTTCGTACAAGGGCTGCCAAGTTGGTCCTTTAGTGGTGACAAGAGAAACAAAAACACCGAACACCAATCCAATGTGGTACAAGCAGCGTGCTGCTATTTTTTCCAATGCAATAAATTCGATGTCTTAGACATCCCTTCTATGCTCACTTGTACGAGTACGAAAACATTTTGCCGGGCGCTTGCATACTATCGCAAAAACTGGAATTATTGGACCTCACGTTAGAGTTGCCTCCCCTGGTAAGGCCGAGCCTAAATTTCTTCCTTTTTTGTCTCGCCTGAGGGCTGAGAGGTAACCTTTCCGCGGCGTTTCGCCCTTGAATCTAAAGAGGGGGAATCCTAGACGACTAACGTGAGGGTCAATTATTTCAGTTTTGACGGTAGATTCAATGGAAGACTCGTGTGTGGTTGCTTTTTCCCACTACAGACTTTAGATGTTGGAGCTAATAGGGTAGAGAAGCTGATGGTCAATACCTCGGCTGGCTCTGACTACTAAGAGTTCGTACCCTGGTTGCTAATTTATGAGGCACAATTACCAGATCAGCTAGAGTAGGTATGATGAACCAACCTTATACGTTTGAAACTCATCAACCTAGTTCAATTCCCCATTTTCTTTACTCGCAGAGATTGACACTCTTTGGCTATGGAAATAACGCTATTAAGGCCAAAACCACAAACGGGTAAGTCGCCTCCCAAGGCACTCCAGGGGAAGGCAATGTTATTCTGGTACCGACAGGCTCCAGGTACCCGAATGGCTCTGACAGTGTCGAGTCGCTTATCGGGAATTGCCGAACGCCCAGAGCGCTCATAGGCAGCAGCAGGAAAAATTCTCAGCACTTTTGAATGGTTGGCTTAATTCACGTTTGTCGCGACTCAATGAAACCCCGCACTCTTCGTATTCAGGGGACAGGCAATGATATGGTACTGTACGTGGACAAAATTAAACGAGGGGCGGTTGGTGGCAACCGCAATGCTCCAAATATCCCTCACTTTAAACACCACCTACCGTAGAAACTGGAATAATTGGACCTCTCGCTAAGACGTTCGAAATTCCCTCTCTTGGATAGGGGGGCGAGCGCACAGCGAAAAGTGACCTCTTGAGACCGAGCTTAAGACAGAAAAAAAAGAAAAAATAGCCAGACCATACCAACAAAGGCAACTCCAACGTCCTAGAGTCAGGTCCAATTATTCCAGTTCTTACGGTAAAGAAATTTCTCCAGATCAAATATTAATTTCTATGTATTCTACTGTGAATTTACATTTTTAATTTGTTTTCGGATTTTCATGACATTGGGGTTTGTGGGGGAGGACTGTTGTCATGGCTGAGGCTTTTCACCTTCCTTGATGCACGGTTAATTTTGTCCACGGACAATAGATTGACTAGAAGGCCTTATCGAAGCGATTTCCCGGCCCACCGAGCATAGATACGGCTATTATTTTGTTACTGATTCCTACATATTGGTGCCCGGGCAGGATTGTGTAAAAGCTTTCCCCATTGCTAGAACGTGTTCGGCTATTGTCTCCAGGTGAAATATTCTTCGAGGTGACAGACTAGTTTCACCCAACCCAAGGATGCTTTTGTTCTCGGTTTTCCCACCCTAACTTAACATTTGATTACGCTAGGGAATGCACAGACAAAGTGACAGCAAGTACCTGTCATACTGGTAAGCCCGGGGTGCCTGAAAATAGCGGGGTAGGGTATGATTTAGATGGGCGCTCAGATACGCACGGGTTATCAACCATATCAATGTTATGCTGATCCTTAATTTCCTGATACTTCTGATGAGGTATTCGAATACTGTACTGTATTAGACTACTACGGAGTATTACATGTAGAATACCAGGATCCCCTACCGGGATCACAATAAACACGTACTATCACCGCTTTAGTACCCAACCAGCTACTAACATTGAGCAATGCGACCAAACCGGGCAAAAACCTGATCGGGAGGATGGCCCCAGCTACTAGCGCCTCCCTAGACATCTCAGTCCTACGGTAGTGGGGTGCTGAAATAAAGCCATGGAGTTAGAGTCTTAAGGGTGCGAGTACTTTCCCACGCTATCGAATTGGGCGTTTAAGAGATCATAGATACGAAGAAATAACTGTGGTTCGGCCTAGAAAGAAAAAAAAATTGGGTAAGAAAGAAAAATGACAGTCCCCGTACATCTACTCAGTTGTAGAAGATCCGGCACAGCGACACAACCTTCCTACAGATCAGAGTTTAGTATTAAGTTTAGTTTAGAAGATATCAATTCTCACTTAATATAATGATAGGAGGTAACTTACTTGTACTCGGGTAAGGCATCTCAATGCTTATTTGATCTCTTCAGCTCGTTCCAGTCCAGCTAACCCACCCGTAAATATCCCAAGGTATGCGCGAAGGAGCTAGTGTACTAAGACATTACTGTAAGGAATAGTAAGTTTGGGTTTTCGTATGTCTTTTCATGGGTTAAGGCCTTTACTTTTTTACTTTCGGTTTCTTCGAATTTGAGCTAGGCTAACATAATTAAGTCTCTTTCGAGGCAAATTGTCTGGTTTAAAGCCAAGATACTGATATTTGAGAAAAGTCCATACTCCGCATTTTAAGAACCTGATTGGATCATCGGAGACCGAGGCTCTTGAGATTAGGAATCTGCGGATTACCGAACAAACTAGAGACAGTAATCTCCGCGATTTTTTCCGGTGGAGCTCAAATATTATTACAAATTTCGTAGTGGAGGCTCAAGGCGGCTTGTGAATGTGTTCAAGCGAAAACTCAAATCGAGATGACAAGTGTTGTGTTGAGCTTGCTTTCGCGTCGCGTTGCCTACCGTAAAGAACCTCTGCAAAAGTCTTGGCGAAATGAACTTTTTATACCAAAAACATCGACTTGTAGTTGCTTACAGCTTATGGACCACAGTGAATTTTTCCAATCTAAAATCTTGTATATGGTTACAACACCTTTCTCCTCCTCATACACAACTCTGAATAATCCTGGCGAAAAATTACAAAAGTTATGTAGTCCTAAAGTTTTGAGCATGCCGAAAAGTCTCATTTTATATACAAAATTGCCATTGCGAAAAGTATGGTCACCTTGGAAGACTGATAACTTGGCTCCGTGGGGCGAACTGCCTTGATAGGTGGTGTCGGGCGGAATCTGCGGGGAAGCTGAAAATAATTAGGTAAGTTGTAAGCATTGTTTGGCGCAATTCTAAGGGTGGGCCGGGTCGGACATGGCAAATTTCGGTGTAAAAATGCCGTTTCCTTTGCACTTTTGCTTAGGGGCTGTGCGCGCTAAGTGGTAGGTTTGCAAAACAGACTGATATATATCATACTCCCTGGATCAAAAAGTCCGCATCCACACTAAACCGAGTAAACCTCCGTGTCAACCACTTGCCCACACCACTTAACTTATGTGATGCAACCTCGGCAGTTTCTGCAATTATGGGATCTCTGAATAACACCAGTGGTAAGTCTATAGTAGGAAGCGAAGTAAGCTTTCTATTATATTTTTTCTTTTAAGATTCATTGAGTCGGGGTCAATTTGTTGCAACGGGGGTTTATGAGGTTTAGGGTGGATGCGGACTTTTTGGCAGGGGGAGTATTGCATACAGCCTATGATTGGCAGAGTTTTGATAGTATGCAATAACAGCCTGTTCTGAAAACCTCACGACATTGTATGTACAGTACTTGTATATGGGTTGCTCCACATACTAGTAATTTATCTTGAAATCAAGTAGGGACCGAAGGAGGACATCCGACAGTCAAAAAGAGTCTGAAATATGTCTGGTTCGCCTACAGGGGATTAAGAGAGGGGATTTTGTTGCTAACTTGAAGGAGATTACTCCGACACAAAATAAGCTATGGTGCGCCACCGGCTCGGGATATACCACCTGTACTCCCCACCCAAAATACCCGAACTACCTCCGAACCTCATCCTATTTTACAGCCAAAATCGTGCTAATAGTGACATAAGCGATTGTAAAGAAGCAGAAGAAGGAGCAAGAATAGGACAACAAGAGTTGGGACTTGGGAAGCCTCGAGCTATTGTGAACTGTGATAGATAGTGTCGTGTGTTGGGTCGAGGGAATGCTTGGTCGGGAGTGTGCGTCGCTAGGAGGGGCCGGGTAGTGCATCATAACTTATTTTGCGCTGGATGATTCCCTCGGTAGATAAGAGATTGCATCAATTGAAATATTGAACACTAGTCTGGGTTGGCGGTCGGGAATAAATATCTTGTTTCTATCATGGCTATGATAAGCTATACATGTTTTTCAGTATGGGATTACGAAGTCTTTCTCATCAGAATTACCCGAATACACTAGTGTTTAATGTTTGAATTGGTGCGGCAATGTCTCACTTTCAACAGGCCAATCCATCTAAAACCTTCTTTTAGAACCTCAAACCTTCTTGACTGATAGTCCTTGTCATTGGTTATTCGGCTAAAGGAAATCTAACTCATTCTGAACTAGTATATATCCCAACCGGCCTTTGAGGAGCCCTGCTGTGCTCGAGTGGTTGGGATTATTGTTGCCGTCGGGGTCGTTGTTTCGGCTGTAAACCATTACTTCGTATCGGGGGTCATGAACTTCACATTGCTGTGCCCCTGTCATCTCATCATTTGCTTCACCGCTATCACTCCCTGTATCGATATGCATTCCCTACAAGCCCCTGTCACGGAGATTCAGTGTTGGGGAGAAAGCTGTGAAAATACATCTGATTTTTTATTAATCTGTGACATGCGTATCACAAATGCCGGTAACAAACTATGCTCATTGCTTAGGGCTTGTTTACCTAACCGTCTAGTTCTAAATTTTTGGGGATAAAACTAGAAGGTGGGTTGTCAACCGGTATCATTTTCCGATAGACGGTGCAAAATTATAAGTATTTACCCAATTTTCAACCGTTCTAAAATATTTTTGTCACTAGAGGGTCAAAACGTGATGTTGCCTCGGAGGTGCACATGGAAATCCCACGGGGCCCTAGGTGGCACCGTTTTATAGATAAACAACTATCTGCTTACCCGCACTCCTCCGGCGGTCGGGCCCGGCTTGGCGGTTGGCACAGTCTCAGGGCGCTAGACTGCCATAACTGAACGACCTCCGGCTTCCCGCCATGTGTGAGTTCCTTGGCTCCCACCCACTTAAGCACTCGAGCACTCCAGTAGCAGCGTCGAGTATTAGCGCGCTAGGGCAACATATGATACACCTTTGGGAAATAATCTAGACCCATCCCTTCGCAGGTCGACACTGAAAACAGTATTGAACTGTGCCATTAGTATTGTTCCCCAAATTTCTCGTTTTTGGGAACGTATTAAAGGAGAATAAGGCGTGAGTTAGTAGGGTTAAATATCAGGATTAGGGAAATGTGAATCACCTTAGAGTTCTGAAGGGATTAATTGCCGGGGGTTTGTGTAACTAGGTTTGGGCTTGGGTTCACTGATTGGAAACAGTGTTGCCAACTAAGGCCCGAAGATTTATCTATCCCGCTTCCCCCCAAGTTCAAGCAATTGAGTTTGTCAAACTGCAAGTCAACCAACACCTTGCTCTCAAAGTTCACCGCGGTGAAAATTGAAAAATGTTGCGAACTTTCAACAACAACCATAACTCTGCCACCAATGCCGATAACTCTTTCTATACCACAGGCTCTTCCAAAAATAACGATGGCTGTTTCGAAAATAACGATAGATCTTTTAACACGAACTCTTTCGACAGAAGTGCCGTTAACTATACTACTGTCGGTAATAGATCAGGAACACTTACGTGGTTATCTCCATTGAAGCCGCAGGTACTGCGTCCAGACGTTGCGTCCTGGCAGGTCGGCAATATAGGAGCCTGGGTATTGGAAACTGAGGAATTCAAACGCTGCTGCAAGGATAGTAGTGAAGATGGATCTTATCGTCCGGCATCATTTTGCGACGGGAGTCCAGGAGCTTGAAGGGGATATGAGGGTCTGGCCGGATGCTTCCGTGCTTCAGAAGAAAAACTAAGGTCTATAGCTAGTTCTGTAAAGAGGAATCATGATAAATTAAGAATGGATGGGTAGGCTTGCGATGGGGGCTTTTATCCAGATTCGTATTTTGCATCATTGAAATACTGATAGAAAGTAATACCTGAAGACTGCTAGACACCTGGGGGCCAGATATTGGTAACTTGCCTATATCACGGTGTTGAGCATATCTTCACCCCAAATTTCCCTCCTAGCAGTGGCACCAAAACTTCAGACCCGTCCGTCTTGGAGGTGGGATATGACGGACTATGGGTTACAGTCCGTCATTTTTTGGGTGAGCGGACACCCTACGTCGGGAAGCCAACGACATGGATGGACTGCAGGCCCGGGAGTCCAGTACATGGCAAATTCTGATGATTATCCTCCGTCCCTTACCCCCAGCGGTCTTCTATATTATGCGACTACAACAGATCATAGTAGCACGCCACTTTATTTATTTATTTATTTTTTCCATCGTTCATAAACCCGTTTGACATGAGCACCCCATATTAATGGGTGTTTCACTGTCATATACGTAGGAATTTACTGTCCCAATAATCTCCCTTGGATTGTGTAGTCACCTAGACTGATTGTTAATGGAGGCAGCGGCAGCTAAAGCGCGAAGATCGATTCCCAAGTAGGAAGCATATCCATAAATTAGACTCCAAGATTCCTCTCTAGGTCGTTCGTGGACTAGATTTCAGGGTGTTCAGAGGTATCGGGAGTGAGTGAGCGGAAGCGAGCAGTATCACGAGTTCAAAAGGAGAGCAGTCTCCAGAGTAAGCGAACAACTTGTATTGCACAATAAGAAGAAGATTGGAAGGAGATTGGAAGAGAAGAGAGAGAGGAGAAGAGAGAGAGAGAGTAGAAAGAGAGAAGAGGGGGGCAGATATTGAGAGAAGACAGGGGTTATGCAGGTTGTCACGAGGTATCACTCGTAACCACAGCAACAGAGAAGATGGGAGCACACCCGTGACCACAGTTTCCAACACAGGAGTCGAGATAGCCAGAGGAGAAAATCACTAAATATAACTCATCCAACCCTAGCCTCCACCCTCGGCTACTCCAAGGCCGTTGTTCTACTCGAGCGCGGGCCTCTAATCCTTGGAGAAAATTTCCTGAGAATGGCTATTGTTTTCCTGGCACGAGCCTCAGCCGGTTGGATGTGGTGAATCCCATCAACTAGTTTCGCTTATTCCTAACTTGCAATACTATACCATTGTAGACTGATCCAACGATTTCTACAGATACCCCGCTAGCGAATTGTAATATTCTTTATAGTATAATACCCAACTCCCTACTTTGCACCTCATGCTATCGATACTGTAGAAGTGTAGGGAGCGATTAACCCCATAAACCGGAGATATACTTTGCTGGCTAAGCTTGAATAACCGTTCCACAACATCTTGCCGGACCCGGTACTGTGGGGCTACGAGCGGGCTAGTTAGTATTTTATATTTTTTCCACAGGGTTTAGTTCATGTTATGGAATGGGCGGATAAGTTATAAGCGTAGCTATATAATGGACGGTGGTTGCCCTGGTTGATGGGGAGCGGGGAAGCAAGGTTTATAAGACTTGTAGTTAGATGAGAAGGGGGGATGACGAGGACTACAATAACCTCAACGAATAAGGAACTCTCTTATCGTGAACTGACTTTTAGTTCTTTCGTTTGTGAGCTGGGAAGGCTTTACCTCTAAGCGGTCTTTGTGAGCTCTTCGATCGTGTTTCTCACCCTTGACCCGGATAAGCGTGCGGTGTTTGCCCTGCCGGTGGTGTTTGCCCTCTCCTTTCCTACGCTTGTTTCTAAATTACACCGACGATAGTTCACCTCACGGAACCGAATTTTCTGTTACTCACCCGGATCACTATCTAGGCCCGGATTTTCCTTTTCAGTACCAATTTCACCCATTCCTGAAGCCCCATTCATTCTCGGGGCTGGCCTGGGTGCGGGATTTGGTATCCTACGATGGTCGGTGAAAAACCGGTACTGGGGGTCAGGGCGGGAGGATTATGTCCAGCTTTTGCCTACCGGTGTAGACAGTCGAGCGAGTTATGGCATATACCACAAAGGAAAGAGAGGAGAGGTGAATGGAGGGGAAGGGAAGGAAAATGTAGAGAGGGCCTCCGGATAACAATTTCAACTTTGGGGATTACAATTCCCGAAGGCCAAAACTTACGTTCGGCCAGATGTACCAACTCCACCTGTTATCTTTTATTCCTCGTCAATATTTGGGAAGGGAGGCTAGCTATGAGAAAATTCTTAGTCGAACCGCTATCAATCAAGAAAGTTGGGCAAGGAATGAATAAAGGATATGAGAACAAGGACATATATTCGTGTTGAACGTGGATCGTTCTGGACTGCTCACCATTTGCATAATATTCCCATGCGCGTTGGATTAGGAACCTTATCACTGCGACCTGTTACACACTAAGTCTTCGAAAGACGTCTCACGACTATTAGCTTCATACCGATCTCCGACATCAACCCTGCATATCTAGTGCGACAGCATCAAGACCTCCGTTCATCAACAATGAAACACGAACTATCAGCAATTGCCGAACAACCATGGCACCCGCGGTTATGCACTCAGTATTCAGCAAACCGGTTAACCACAACCTCGGTGCTTGGGTTTTCACCTCGGAAGGGATTCGGCTGAGAAGTAGGAAAGGGCAACTATGCGGAAGAAACTGATCAAAGATATAGCACGCGCAGGAAGTGTGCTGTGGAGGAAAGGTCTCATCTCACGGAGGATATAAGAAAACCTGTTCTTCCCTTTGTTCGTTTGTTTTCTATCAGTCATTGCATTCATTATTTATTCACTTGGTCTCTCTCCTACTTTTGTCGAAGTCATTCATTACCGTACACGATTCCATTATCTCTTCTTGTTTCTTTGATAAGTTTTCTCTATCCAAATTGTTCTTACCAATAAAAGTTCGGCATCGCCAGATCACTGGAATCTATATTCGCTGCGCATAACCCTATAGTGTTGAATAATTCGGTGACCTATTTCTAATAACCATGGGATGAGGGGAGTCATTTAAATACAAAAATCAATGTTACATACTTCTTCCGGTGTCATCACGCCATTTTCTTACTTTCGCTCGCCACTACCTTATCTCCTCCGGTACCCTCATCTCTTGACCGCTTTAAGACATCATTACATTATATATGCGCTCATGACTCCAATGAACCATCCGACATCCTTCCAGCACATTCCAAGTGAGTGATAAGAGCTGGGCAGTAGGAATGATAGCAGATAGCCAGCAATGGCGCGGTTGCCGGTGATTAACAACAAGCTAGTGGGGAGCAGTGGAGTAACACCATCGCGGGGTGCCATGTTAGGGCATACCAGCGTTGGCAAGCGGCCAGGGGGGCTTCAGATAGCCTGCAGATGTATAGTCCGGCCAGGCAGGGGCAGGGTGAAACAGGCTGGGGCATTGTAGACTAGGCTTTTGCAAAGCCTGCAGGATTCCGGCATATCCCGTCTAATTAGTAATTATTTTGTTTATAGGCAACCGACATCTTCAGATTCCATGAAATATGCGCGGATATTTGAAGATCCCCGCGGATATTTGAAGATCGCCGTAGATATTTGAAGATGCCCACAGATATCTGCAGACCCGGTTAGACAGGTCCTTAAAGCCGGACTGTGGCCCACAGTTCTTCCCGGCCCACTTTGTACTTCGGACCTGGCCAAACTGGCCGCCCGCGAACACTGTTTATCACTTCCGGCTTGGCATTTGGTTGCCGAGTTGGCTGCCACGAGGGTATTTTTGATGTTGGACTTCTGTCCTTATATACCGCCGTAGCAGGGACTGAATGGGACACTTGGGGTACATACCTTGAAGGAACCAATCAATAATTAAAGGGAAAAAATGTTCTCGTTAGGTTCACGTCGCTACTTCCTTCAACCATGGCATAGTGCAATACCATTGTTAGGATGGGAAGCCCTCGCGGACCCGGGAAGTTAATTTCTGGCAATGATACCGGCACACAAGCCTTAATTTATGAAGGTTACCAAGCTACCATCGACACGACATAGAAAATAATAGAAAGGAGAAACAGGAACAATCTCGTAACAACATTAGACAACATGCTGATTAAGGAATAGACAGAAATAAGCAAAAACTACCGCTAACCACAGCCTAAGAGGAAGATTCCTTAGAAAAAGTAATGGAAGGAGAGAAAATATGTGGAAACATCTTAATCAAAGCTAGATGGCCTTCCTTCCTCCGCCCTAGCAACATCAACTCTTGGGGTATGCAAGCCCGCTCATTGCACGGAAGTAACTTTCCAGGTTATTAGGCTTCAGGATCGTAATGCCATACACGCCGAGTTATTGGTCATCAGCATTGGCTGGTCAGTGGGTATTTGCTCCCCCGAGCTTTTGGTCGGGGTTAGTTTCGGCAATTCCTCTCTCAATCCTCGAAGGGTATACGAATGGAATCCGCGACTCCGTGTGCTTCCAGGTCCTTGAGTTTATCCTCTGGTCTACTCCACGATATAGTTGGGTGGCTAGCATAGCGACCCCATTTTTTTTCTCATCAGGTAATATAGGCTTTTTCCCTAACCCTGAATGCCGGAGTGCCCAACTCAAGCTCTGCTGGATGATAAGAAGGAACAAGAGAATAGACGGGACAAAAATAAGGATTCGGGCCGACAAGGTGACAACATCTCCACTTTGAAGAACGAATTGTGCGGAAGCAGCTTCCACTGAGCCTCCCGGTCCTTCGGCGGAGTTTTGCATGCCATTCCTATCGTATGTGGTTGTGTCGCGTAGGACATTCCGACTACTGACCCAAGCAGCCAACACCAAACGTTCGAGGTCGTTTTTCATAGTGGATGCGCCCGCATCCAGAACATACGAAGAAGCCACGAAATAGGAAGCCGATTTGAGCGCAGATTGCCCTCCCAGAGAACCTACCCAGGTTACACGTGGGATCCCAAACTCGAACTGGAAAACCTTAACCCAGAGTCTGTCCAGTTTCAGGCCAGGCAACTTATCCAAGTCCCTGGTACCCTCCTCTTTGCCATTAAGATGCCACATATTATGTTCCCAGCAACTGAGAACTGGACGCCCCCGGACCACCTGATATGCAGCGCTTGCGTTTACCCCGGATCTTCCGGTCAAATACCATGGGTCTTGGCCAGGGGTGTGTGAATATAGTCCGCCAGTAGTGATTATTATGGCGTATGAAGTGTTGGATCCCTCCCTCTCGTAGTCCAATCCAAATTCCAACTTTGGAGGAAGAACCATCTCTGGCTGGTATTTGACGGAAAGTGTGTCGTTTCCAAAGAGCCTGTAGGTATCTGCTTGTTTGGTTGAATTCAGGAGCCATGTATAATCTGTGCGGCATGAACCATTGACCTTGAGCTGCAACTTGGGATCACTCTGCAGCCCCATGTCGACCCCTGTAACACTATAGTTGTAAGTCGCCTCCGCAGAACCATCGTCCACTTGGACATCTACTTTTACTCGTTCACGGACTGTAACCTGAGAGGGTTCGATAGATCCGAGTGCGCGGAGTACTGGAGGGGCGAATAATGAACCCAATCTATAACCACCTGTGCCGTTGGCGTCGACTGAGGCGTAGAGTAGGAGGTCGGGGTAGAAGATTGCATCCTTTGCAGCAGGGGCGACGTTTCCCATCGAGAGGTGTACAGGTACGAGAATACCTGCGATAATATTTCCAACAGTCATAGCCAAGGCAATAAATACAAACAGGAGGCCCCACAAGAGATCGCTTACCCCGCACTTCGCATTAGATGCGGCGGAACCTTCCGAAGTCCCGTTCTGCTCCTCTCGGATAGGAAGTACACCCTCGATCGTGGGGCATATGTCGTTCGAGCCGGTTTTCGAACTCTGGTAGGGAACTCCTTGATGTGGCTGGGCTCCCTTGGCTTCCAGACCAGAAGGGGCTTCGGCAGGATTGTCCCCAACCATGTGCCGTATCACTCTCTTGCAGAAAGATGCCATTAAGGTCATCGCATTCGTCGATTCGCCTGAGTTCCAAAGGGCGACTAAGACAGTCTGACGGTTTGGGTCATCGTGCGTTGGCCAGAATGCCATTATAATGGCTATGATAAAGTTCCATCCAACCATAAAAATCAAGATCATCAGGATGGTATACGCCGAGGAGATGAAAAGAGAAGCTCTTCGGCTGACTGCGACAGCGGGGATCCCGCCTGTGTCTGTCGGCATCACAAAGAGATTTGTGATCCCTGTGACATAGGTATTCTTCGGGGAGTTGGTGTAAATGTCCATGGCGAGGGGGCGCGGTGTTGCTGCAAGGAAATCTTTGTTATTGCCATTAGCTTAGCAAGTATTCCTTGAAGGGAGCAGTCCGGTGTATACCAAGTTATGCAGTATCATTGACCAAGTTTTGGGAAGATCAATCTCCGAGGGCCAGCGGATAAGACCCTTCTGGTCTGGAGGATTGTAGGGGCTGATCTCCCGGATCGAGCAAAGGGACAGGAGGGGAGAATATATTCCAACATTCCCAGCGAGGGTGGCCACAGAAATCAGCCGTCTGATAAGCCGTTAACACAAACCTAGGCTTCACCCAAGTAGATTCAAGATCACTTGCATGACCTGCTAGCTGTGTACTCGAGTAAGGGCGCCCAACCTCCCACACCACCTTCTCTTGCACGAAGGCACTGGGGAAATGAAAAGATATCGAAATGGTTTTCTTAGCAGTATTTGCTTTGGGTCCCAATTGCTCAGCCCCTGCACTCATCCTGCATGCCCGTAAAAACTCAAATAATAGAATCGTGTGCCCTGTAGTTGAGAATTTCCTACTTTAGAATCGGGGTGAAGCGCAGTAAAAAAGGAGGTGTCCAGTCCATCCGAAAGCCATAAAAAAAAAAAGGAAAAAACACCAGACTTTATCAAAGGAGGAAACTCTAACGACATAGCACTTGGTTCGGTTATTTGAGTTTTTAAGGTACCATAGCTCAAAGTGAGCACCCTATCTATGCAACGGGTCAACTGAGATGATTCCTTTCTGGTGCTTGTACAGTACTCGTAATTTTCTAATGTTTGTAAACACGACTGCTATTGCATACGGGCAAAAAATCGACCAGAGCCTCAGGATTTTGGTTGCATGCAATAACAGTCGTGTTTACAAACGTCAGGAAATTACGAGTACACTATCGCAAAAACTGGAATGATTTGCCCTCAGTCGCCACTCCTAGTGCTAAGGGATAGTTTGTCCCTACAGTTCTCTCCTCTTAATCTAGGGTGGGGATTCTAGACCACCAACGTGGGGGCCAATTATTCCAGTTCTTACTGTAGGTTCAATGGCAGACACGTGTGTATTTGCTTTTTCTCATGGCAGATATTGGATGTTGAGGTTAACGGGGTAGAGAAAAAACTAAAGCTCATGGTCAATACCTCAACTAAATGCAGGGGTTGACACTCTGGCTAAAAATAGGGCAATTGAGGACCAAACCAAAAGCGAGTAATTAAACCGCATCTCAGAGCGGCCCCGGAGCAAACAATGTTCTGGCATCGATCGATAACCAGAGGTACCCCATTGGCTGACCGTGTCGTGTGACTTGGCGGGAATGACCGAGGGCCAATAGCGCCCATAGGTGGCTGCAGGAAAACTTCTCAGCACTTTTAAATAGTACGAGTAGGTTTCATTAGAGGCATTCAGCCCCGGGGATGAAAAACGGGTATGCAGGTTTCTCGAGTCCAAAGACTTTGGTGGATGTAACGCCTTTTCGCATACAGAACTGACAGATCTGAAAAAAAAAACTTGGCACTCGAAAAACGCTCTTGCAACCATGGGGCTGACTGCATCGATTCACTTTTGTCGTGGCGCAATGAAATCCCTCATTTTCATATTCGGGGGAGGGGGGGAATGATATCAATTAAGAAACCCTACCGAGGCGATTTCCCAGATTGCGGAGCATGAACACTGCCTATATTTTTGTTAATAATTCCTACATACTCGTAGGGGTGCCCAGGGGGAATTGTACTCGTACGCTGTTTTTCACTAAGTTCCAGCATCCCGCCGTGTATTTGTGGCAGTGCTGTGGCTAGTGAAAATGTACCTTCACAACCAAAGATCGCTGCTGAAGATATATTCTCGCCAGCCTCAGCACTGCCACAAATACTTCTTGGGATTCTGGAATTTAGTGAACGGTGGCGCATAAAAGCTCTCTCCGTTGTCGCTAGAATTTTTCGGCTACCGTAAAATCTCGACTCCAAAGAACTGGCCTGGACTAGGGCTTTTCGAAATCTCAGGTACCGTCAAAACTAAACTTTTGAGGATTTTGGGGAGACAAGATATTTGGAATACCGTATCATAAATTTCAGAAACTTGACCGATTACAAAACTGTCCAAGTCCAGACCAATTCGTTAAAAACGAGACTTTAGGGTATTTCTCGTAGTTGGCGACCCGCTGTCTCCAAGTGAAATTCCCTTCGGGGTGGTAACGTAGACTAAATTTAGTTTCCACCCCACCCAGGGCTACTTTCCATTGACACTATCATTTGCACTTAGTTTCCCCACCCAAACGTTTGAATCTGCTGGGGAATGAGCAAATAGACTAACAGCGGGCGCTTGCCATAAGCCCTGGGTGCCTGGAAATAGCGGGGGAGTGTATGTTTTAAGTAGGTGCCCAGAGAGGCACTGATTTTTAAACAATATGCTTTGCCGAGATTTCCTCCCTTGATACTTATGGCCCGGTACTTGTAAAGTTACAGTGCTCGAGTATTACTCGAGTAGAAGAATGCGAGAATCGGTTGCAAGGATCACACGCTAGCACCGTACTGTTACGGATGAAATTTGGCTTTCCTCGTTTGCAATTTTTTGGCTTATCTGCGAATAACATACGAGTAGACAGAATAGATAGCATCTTATGACCCCTGCTTGGGAGGGTGTCACGTTTTCTGCAGGGGTGGCCGTTGCCTACTCTTGGCAGACAGGGGGGGATCTGCGTAAGTTACGATCTTTCACTCTCTCGCGCTTTCTCCCCACAGGGAGATCAACGACGACGAGGATAACACAGTACAACGGAGGAACCATTTTTGATTGTAAATTGAGGAAGGAAGGTTTGTGTAGCTTAGCGAATTAGAATTGATCGTGACTTGTGTGGTTTTCCTTCCTAGTTGTGATTTCTTGGAGTGACAGTTGGTTGCCCATACGCCTTTAGTTCCGCAGAGTAGATACACTTGACCGGGTTATCTCCATTTCCAGTACTGTACCAGAATCATTTTAGCATGCAACGGGCCACTGGTGTTGAGCCATGTGACCAAACCGGTTGATTACCAGATCCAGCTAACGGTCCAAGTTACCAGCACTCCTCAGAACATCTCAGTCCTAGTGGGGTGGTGGGATTTACGCCCCAGACTCAGAATCCCACGGGCGCAAGTTGCCCGAGTTGGCGGAAGCTGATAGCGTTAGAGATAAGGAAAGCTGATAGTTGAGGGACAAGGAGGGATAATAGGGCGACCAATTCAATTTATTCTAGAGTTGAAAGGATTGACGTAAGGGTTTATGGTCATGCCTTCCCTTTATCCTTATTCCGGAGGTATCATACAGAGGCAAATAGGGTCATTCATGGAGGGAGATCGATAGGTGTGGGAAGCGATGGAATGATTGAGATTGTTTTATTATTCTTATATAGATTTATGGTTGGTTGGTTAGTTTAGTCGCGGTCGAATGAAGTTTCCGATTATACGGTACTGTGGGGCAAAAAGTGGGACAATGGATTGTTAGCTAGATATTTTATTTCTTTATGTTCATGGGCGCGAGCGAGCCGTTTAGTCAGTAATTAGTGGCGAGGTGGAAGGTGTTGTGGCTCCTGGGTAGGGAGTGATTTGTCATCAGTGGGTTGTATCGTTGGATTTTAAGAGGAGGGAAGCACAGGGGAACACAGACGAAGCGGGAGACAGCTTGTTACCTAGACACGTGTGACATAGAGGGTTTGTCACTTCGCGAGTTTTCTTTCTTCAGAGTTCCGTGATCGACATCGACGATACTTTACCGGTTCTTGTAAGTGCGAGCGGCGTTTGCCCACTTAGGTTCTGCTAAGGCATTTCCAGCGGTTTGATCATTTCTCTCAGTTTGCTTTGCTTGTTTTGTCTGGAGAGATTACTGCAAGATTATCTTCCTCCGGCCGGAAATCATCGTTTCAGTACTTAACCGTGCTAAGGTTCTTGTCGATTATGTAACTACGCGCAGTTCCAAAATCTTGCATCACGCCTACAGCGTGCCTAACAGCTCAACGGAAGATACAAGCCCAACGTAACTTCCAATAAATCAGCGCCAATGGTTTGCCTCCCATGCTTTTTGATTCTCTCTCCCATGCTTCTTTATATACGATCAGTATTTATCCTAATCGATAATAGGATTGTTCGAATTGGAAGTACAGCAGGAGTTGTTAGACTCGTAGAGGGAATAACTTTAAGACGGTTACAGCTAGGTAAAGGAGAGTAAGTGAAGGATAGTTATCTATTTCTTCCTATTCACAAGATGCGATATCGCAGTGTTTATATACCCAGAAAACGCGAATAGCGATGACTGAAAGATGCGATAATAGAAACACAAAAAAGCGGAAAGCATCAGGAGAAAATAGGTGATATGAGAGTAGAAATGAGGCAACTATGACAGGCAGAAAGACTGTCGTAATTATGACCAGCAGAGTACCATAAAAGAAGAAAGCACTACGTCAGCCTCATCCTTCAACAAATATCGGGGGGTTCGGGAAATCGTAGATAGGAAGAAAAAGCACTGTGGGCCCGCCTAGAAAGTGAAACAAATCCATGTATTCTTGTTGATCACCGGAGCTCTCCATATTACGCCACCAACAACCCCACTACATAGAAACTCTCAGAAACCAGCTCGGAGGATTCCCCGTGGCCGGATCCACGGTGAACGATGCGAGAAGCGGGGTACCAGAGTAAAAGAGGGGAAAGAGGGGACAGCGGGGAAACTGGTGAAGGTGGGGAATGAGGGGAAAGCGGGGCAAAGACAATTGTGTGATTGAGTAGAGGAATGGCGTGATTATGTTCCAAGGATATGCGGAGGTGTTAGCAGAGATTCATGTATT
>Ga0307517_10002235_pt1 | contig 31274 bp, 36 predicted proteins | sample 23_EM_MG_FD_194515 | JGI IMG/M metagenome (GOLD analysis project Ga0307517, IMG submission 194515) | Populus trichocarpa ectomycorrhiza microbial communities from riparian zone in the Pacific Northwest, United States - 23_EM | ecosystem: Host-associated > Plants > Roots > Unclassified | place... | reverse complement strand
CCCCGCGAGCAAAACAAAAGTAGCACCCTTACAACCAATTCTAATTTCCACCTAGTCACTTCCCAACCCAGCCCATCCTCTTCTCTCCTTAGTTTCGCTTCTCGTAGATTCAAGGATCTCCCGATCGGGACGCGCGTGGAGGTCTCACCTGCCTCGTTCAAAATCGCTCACCAAATCGGAAAGCTGTTGTCCACTAAGACGGGAGGCTCGAGCCTTGGCGGTGCGGCGTTGATAGTCGACTATGGTGGTGATCATCTGCATGGAGATTCGTTCAGGGTAAACTGGCCCGCCGCATTCCTCGCATGAGACTGGCTGAGCGAGTCTTATTAGGCATTCAAAGACCATAAACTCGTCGACGTGTTCTACCAACCCGGCGAATGCGATTTGACCGCGAATGTGGACTTTGCGCTCCTGAAGGAGGCAGTTTCCGAATTACGTGTGTACCCGCCTCTCTTCCCCCTCACGGATCTCCCCCCTCTGATATGCCTATCATCAGTCCTGGCCCATGGCCCCATATCACAAGCCGACTTCCTGACCAGGATGGGGATCGACGTGCGAGTCGAAGCTCTCAAATCACAAGCGCCTACAGAACGTGCAGATGAGATCGAAAAGGCTGCAAAGAGGCTCACGGATTTGACGGGTATGGGGAAGCAGTATCAGGTGTTGGGTTTCACGAGCGAAGCCATTCCTGGGGAGAACGATGGGCCATGGCCGTTCGTCAAGTAGGAGCCAGTCACTCTCGAGTAGGATTTCGGGAGCCTCTTATATTTTTCATTATCTTCTCTATCCCCTTTGCAAGAGGCGATTCATCAATTACAAGCTCGGTGCGCGAATGGTATCCTCCAACAGAGTCCGAAGAGTCCGACTAGAGCTTTCGCTCCCGTTCGGAGTAGTTCCTGTATCGGTTGGTTGCTCGTGAATGCTTTACACCCAACCGGGAGGTCACCTCACCGGCTACCCCACACCAATTGGAACCCACGACCATCAGATCGTTCCGAGCGGGCGGGAGATTATCCTCTTGGGAACAGCTGAAGATCAAACCCCTCACGGCCCTCATGAAGAGCAAGGGGGCTTTTATCCCATGACACAAATCTTCGACCTTAGTAGAAGGCTGCCTGAACGAGCGTAATGGTTCCGAATACGAAGTGCATAATCGTTGAGATTGTCACGTACTCGAAACCGAGCCGTGTTTCCAAACAAGTTTAGTATTCCTCCCTATGTCCGGCCTTTCAACACCACTTACCACCACCACCGCAGCAGCACACCCCATGGAATCGCCTACGAAAGAAACCTTTCTGGTTGTTTACTCCTCTCGGCTCTTTCCATCCCATTGGGGAGTCCTTGTGCCATCCTCAAGGGGCACTGACGCTGGCACTCTGATCAACGCGATAGGAGACCCCTCGGCTGGGTTCGAGCATGATTTCAAGAGGGACTACGGTGGGGAGGACACGAGACGGGTGGCCAAAACCCTCCTCTTGGGTAAGGTCGCGTTTGAGCACGCTAAGGATCGGAAAGAGGTGGGACAGAGCACTGATAATGTCCCAAACAATACATTAGAAGATGTCGCACTCTCGGTTCCGCCACCATACAAAAGTTTGCGCAGCAGTAAGAACTCTGTGAGTTTTCAGGCGATCCGTTGGTCGGTTGCTCGGGAGCGTTGAGACTGAACCGCGTTTGCAGGTTGGCGTCAAAGTCGAAATGAAGAATTGTCAGTCGTGGCTGCGCGAATATGTGATCGCGTTGGTGGAGAAGAATGTGTTCGAAGCGTCTGCTCTGGACGTAGTTGATAGCGCACCAAAGATCGCTTCCATGGATGCCGCACGATGAGCTATATTACTGTGTACTTGGCAGCTGCTCTCCGCGCGATGGGTGTGCTCGCTTACTATCCCTTGCATACAAACTGTCTAGCTCCATGCCTGGAGCACGAAGGGGCTCAGATTTTGGATACCTAGCGGAACTAAACATCCCAAGGGGTATGCCGGCCGGTCGTACGGCCACCCTCTAGGTTGTATCGCAAGCAGAGTCACAGTCGACCTGTACATCGTATGGCGACGAGGTTAGCCATTGACGCAACCATCACCCGCTCAGCGTGATCGGCAAGTCAGGTTCCATGCTTGCTGGCCGACCAATACGGGCGCCATTCTGGGGAGTGTACTGTTTATTGAATCGTATGAGTCATAGTTTGGAGGTAGGCACGGTGACCGACAGAACCTCTCAAGGTGATCTTGACCTCCGATGCTCTCTGCGTTTGTTGCGGTGCCTATCGCGAGGAGAATGAGATCGAGAATGATTGCGTCGACGACCTTCGTTTCTGTCGACGTTAGGTGGTTCCCGCTGTTCTCGTGAGGTTTCTCCGCGGGACCTAGGGATGTCCTCACGGGAAGTTTCCGCGGCATCCGTTCCAGCCGCAGCGTCTGAGCTCTCCCGAGTTTTCGATGCAGCGGCAGCCCGTGCAGCTCCTTTATCCTTCGTTCTCTTGTACATCAACTTCTTGATGCACCTATCGCACAGAACCACCTTCACCAATGCGCTCTTCGATTCCCCTTTCTCGGTATAAGCGAAGGGGAGTTCGACGGTGTTGAGATGAAAGCTATCGTCATCGGGTTCGGGAGAATGGTGGTGGCACCTGGTGTTTCCGCACGTCGTTTCGCCTGAGCCTGAAAGGACCTCCGATTCCGTCCGCCAACGTAGGCTGAACTAGTTTCATTAGCTGGTTGTTACAGATTTTGTCAGCGAGAAAGATTGGCGTACGTGGCCAGATTTGTAGTGTTTGAGATCACATACGGCGAACTCTTTGTAGAGGTTGTCGTAGTACTTTTTGGCAACCCTGTCGTTCCACGATAGGCCTTTGGCTTCCTCCTCGTCTGCTCGAAGGAACCTACAAGGCCGGATCAGAACACCTGAAGTTGGATTCAGCTACGGCACATACTGGTGCGAAGATTTCAATATCTCGAATTCGGTCGTGCCCTCTAATTGGGGCGCTTTGCCGTATTGCCCCGAAGCCATCTTGTGGGCAAGGAGCGAGTACAATAACCCGACTCTGAGTGGTTCGGAGGAAGCCAGGTCGGTGGTGCCGTTCCGTCTGCACGTGACGCAACAGCTTCAACTTCATCCGTTCCCGACACCTCATCCTCCCGTATTTTCTCCCAAATGTCCACCCCAATCATCCTCGGAGTAGGGGCTATCGCGGCCGCTATCGCCGGCCGCTCTCTTCTCAGAAGGGGTGCTCTTGGTGGGAGGGGTGCTGCCCAGGAGTGGGCCAAAGGCGGTTTCAAAGCCAAAATGGATAGGAATGAAGCCCTTTCCATCCTCGGTCTCAAGCGCGTTTCTCATTTAATCTCCTAAACAAGAAACGCACTTAAACGCACTTTTTAGGGATGGGCCGGTTCTGAAGACAAAGATCAAGGATGCCCATAGGCAAATCATGCTCGCCAACCACCCGGATCGAGGTGGCGCCCCATACCTCGCGAGCAAAATCAACGAAGCGAAGGATTTGTTGGATAAAACTGAAAAGCGATAGTCCTCGCTCCGGTCTTGGAATTCTAGTGACACTGCGTCCTTAGATAGGTGCGGAAGGGGGGGAGCGTGTCCAATTATACGCACTCACCGGCCCTCCTTCCAGATCACACCATGTACCTTTACATTCACATAATCTACAGCTATAATACCTACTTCTCTCCCAGAAACTCTCACCGGATCGATTGCTACGAAATTCAACGGTGTCCATACTTGAGACGAGACTCAAAAACTCGAAACGCGCTCGACCACAAAAGACATGTTGCTCCTCGTCGCTCGCGATGAGAAGCACATCTGGGTTCGATGAAATCCTGTGGCATAGTCAACCAATGGCATTCGACCAGCTGCGAGGCGTTGAACGGGAGTTTGGCGCCTCAGACACTTCGCCTTGTTCGTCTCCACCAGAATGCCACTTTTCAAAAAGTCCAAGAAATCTCACTAACCTTCCCAACAGCTAGCGTCCTTGGGGATCCCTACTCATGTTGTCGTATGGCCTCTCGGCATCAGCGCAGACCTGGCCCCGGAAATCAGTTCAGAAGGTATATTCCGTCCAGCGAAACACGTCAACCGATGTGGCTGATTTTACCGCCGCGGCAGGTGTAGACGACGGGAGGAGTTCTCGGATTGTACTTCGAGACAGCAGTACGGATCAACGACCCGACCCGTCGGGAGGTTCGACCCCCCGTCTATGTTGAGACGCGAGTCACGGCGTTCACTAGAACGACGGGTGGGTTGGAGTCGAGTCGCAAGGCGGTTCTGATAAACCGGGGATCAGGTCTGATTTCCCTTGTCACGCCATTACTCCAGATATCCTTCCAACCATTGACACGGGCTTGGATGCCTGCGACACTATCGAGAGTGGGTCGAACGTCGAGACTGAACACGGGGCTACCATCAGGGAGAGGAGGGACAGAACAGTAGTCGATGATGTATCGGACTTCTTCGCCTGTCTCTTGGTGGAGGACAATCCAGTCGTGTCGGTTGAATGGTGCAAGGTGCGGGTCCGAGTTCCTGGTAGGCAATAGCGTTAGGTCTACACGGTCACGAGGAATAAAGGGAGCCGTGGCATACGGAGGTTCTCATTTCAAAATCTCTTGTCATACCCCTTCGTTCAGGAAATTACGAATGTCAGACGTATATCCCGTAGCTGGTGATGAGAACGATGGAGGCGATTGAAGTGAAGACCATGACTGTACGCGTGACGCCAGAGGTGAACAAACCAGAGACCGCTGTCCAAGTTTCACCGTCATCGGACCCATCCTTTTTTTATACAGCAACACAAAAGGCCTTGGGTTTTGTCCCCCCAGTCGGCGTTCAAAACCCGACCCCTCTAGAGACGAGAGACCGGGGAGGCCGAGCATGGTGTGGCCCAGCGTTCCCGTCCCACGTGGTGAATGCAAGCGGAATGGACAACCGGGATAGAACCCTGGGGCATTTTTACCGATCTCGTCGAAACGAATAGAGGAATGACGTGGTTTGCGAAGTAGAACCATTATGTAGCATCCCCAGGGACGGTTCAGGATAGTCAGCTCCAGTAGTAGCCTTTGATAAACCCTCAAGGTACAGGTACAGTGCTCTGACTGTTCACGCTGATGATCAGCAACAATAAGGATTACGGACCAAAGATGAATGGAGGTGCCGAGTCCTGAGCGTACTCCTGGTTCAGATCCGTACTGCAGCAGTCTTTGCTAAAGGGAGACCGAGCTTCGAGCATCGAAGGAACTCGAGTGGCGCGGTCATCGTTGCCGGTGGATTGGAAGAGAGAAACGTCCGTGACCCTCGTGGCTCTCAACCTCCGATCATCTCTGTCTGACCACACCATCTAAGAGTATGAGCGAAGATTTCGTCTCGTCAAAACTCGGGACCAAAGAATAGTAAGTGACCACACGCAAGTGCACGCTCCGGTGACACCCTCATTAATTATACAAATCACCGGTAACGTCAGCTGGGATAATACGTACTATGAGGAAATCCAAAACTTCAATGATATGGGCGATGAAGGAGAAATCTGGTGACCTCAACTCTCACCACCTACCTACGACCGAATGAATACTGACATCAAATGGCTGGGATGTTCCTTCGAGCTCGTTTTAGGTTTGGACTCGAATCAGTCGAGAAAATGGTCGATTGGATCGTAGATCATTATCCCATCTCGACCAACCCGACGGAATCTCCGTCAATTCTCGAAATTGGGTGCGGTAACGGCACGCTACTGTTCGCGGTCCAGGAAGCCGGGTACAATCCTAAGAGGATACACGGCATCGATTACAGTGAGAACGCGATCTCGCTCGCCAAGTCCATCGCCTCGAAAAAAGAGACAGAAGACGCAGCCTCGATCCAGTTTACCGTCCACGATTTCTTGACAGAGGATCTACAGAGGGAGGGCGAAGATTCCAGCGGCTGGGATCTCGTCCTCGACAAGGGCACCTTTGACGCTATTTCTCTTGGGAAGAAAGATGAGAATGGCCAGGCACCCCATCGGCAGTACCCTCAACGTCTATCAACGCTGATAAGGCCTGGTGGTCGCTTCCTGATCACATGTGAGACAGAGGCTTCTATCCATTCTCTATGCTCAGAAGGTTTTCTAGCTTGTAACTTTACGGAGGATGAATTGAGGTCCGTATTCCTGGTGCCAGAGGCCGGGCTAATATACCAGTGCGTGTCGCGTATGCCACCTTGTCGATGCTGAGCGCTGAGCATGGTCACATTTTGAAGTTCGCGGATCCAACACCCGACATTTACCTTCGGCGGTAAAAGTGGGAGCATCGTGGTAACACTGGCATTTGAAAAATCACAATAGACGGTGATGGCGCAGAAAAGGGCCCTTCATAAACTGTCCCCCAATGCTCCCGTAGCTGTCTCAACCGCCCAGGCCACGAACCCGTCGCTATCCTCCTCCACATCCCTCTTAAACACACGGTTGATGAAATAATGGAGCCCGGCCTTGAGTCCTTCGTGGACACTCGCTTTCCGGAAAACGTCCTCCACAGAATCTCTATTCCGCGATGTGATCTTCTGAGCGATGGATTGTGTGCTCCCCGTCACAGAGGGTGTTGAGATCTGTGTATCGATAAAGAGTTGCAATAACAATTCCTTGAGGAAGCTTCTAGTCTGATCCTTGAGGGCAAAAAAGTCGACAGGCTATCGACCTTGTCAGTGTGTAACTGGAATGCTGGGTGGCGGGGATGCTAACCTTGAAAATGGTCAAGCTACAACAGTCCTTGGCAACCCACCATGAATATGCTCTGGCAGCGTTCTTCAACCGGAAGCGGCTGACCGACTTCCCTTGAGATGAGAACTCGAACTCGTCTTGGCGCTTGAGTAGTTCTATGCCGCCGACGTTGCTCTCTCCCAACTCGCGGAGGAAGTCCCACAGGCAGAACTGCAACGTGATCTTGTGGGAATGCGAAAACCGACACAGTTCTTGGCAGACGAGGGTGTAGTATGGGTTGTACACATTCTCCTGTAGCGCAGAACAGGCCACTTTCAGGTGGGGGGTCGTTGCAAGAGAAAATGGTACTACGGACATTACCACAACAATGAAGGAGGACCCGAACGATTTCTCGTTGTTGAATCTCCGTGAGGTTCAGCTGTCCGAGCCTTTCGCAAGCGTCCACATAGTCCTGTCGGAGAGGTCAGAAGAGCATAAAGGCGTTGCTGGATCTCCGACTCACCTCACTGCTCAGCAGCACCACGAAGATGCTTCTCCGAATATCGGTGTTCATCCCCTGTTTCCGAGCCAACTTCAAGAGCTGGTTCTCCTGGTCTGCTACAGCCACCGTTCGCGTCGGGCCCTCCTTGTTCTCAGAAAGTGGGTCTCCGTTCCACGCTGCGCCAACTAGCCACCACTTCCCTTTATTCTCGGCGGAGTGCAAGTCCTCGAGGGTCACTCGTAGAGGTTCGTGAGGCTTCACTGCACAGAAACTGTAAGGCTCCCTCAACTTGGACGTGGAATCAAAGCACTCATCACCATGACGCTTCTTGTTCATCCCAGCCAGAAATTTTTTCAACCTTTCCACTGCCTCTTGTGCACCAGTTCCACTGGCACCGCCCCCGATCGCCTTTTTTACCTTGTTGTTTTTCAAGTTCGATAAGGTTTCTATCATAAATTTGGTTCGCGAACTAAGGGTGCATCGCCGGTGGGTAAAAAAACGCATACGGTGTGCTCCAGCTCACCTCGTGTCTGCAGAGCGCTCGGGGACTTTGGTGTGGACCACTTGGATGATATCTCTCAACGCGGATGGGTCATCTTGTCGGAGCTGCGGCCCAGAACCTTTGAAAACTTAGCAAAGCGGAGCGGTGGGGAATGCATATACATACTTCTCACTACCTTCAGGAGAAGTTCAACGTTGTACTCGGAAAGTTGAGGCTTGTTGAGCAAGTCCCGGACGAGGTCGTAAATTAGGATGCACGAGATGACTTGGAAGTTGTAGAGTTCAGAAACCAAAACGATGAGGTTAGAGGCCTCCTTTCCCGATTCGTCCCGATCATGGGGACTACATCCCATGTACTTCTCGTACGTAGAAACTGTGGATTGAACGAAGTACGCCACTAATGGTTGCATATTGGCCCAACTTCATCTGTACTTGAAGGGAAGAAACTCACCGAACTCGATACCAACCATACGGTACAGACCAGCTACGAAAGCTGCGTAAAGCACGACGTAGGATTCCAAGTGGGTGGTGTGCGACGAGATTCCGTCGAGAACCAGGCCGGTTAGCGTAGAGGTGATATCTAGAGTGCTTCGACTAGGTCAGGGTGGATATTTTCTGTAAACGGCAGAGCACATGCCATTCCGACTGTGGTTACGATACGCCTCTTCGACACCGTCTAGGATCGATGAGATATTTTGCTCGCTCAGACTGGAGACTCTGTCAGCATAAATGGCAAAGACAACGGATAGACAGCGTGCCGATTCAAAAGACCTTTCAATTGTTTGGTCAACTTTACCAGGCTCTCTGATGATTGACTTTGAACGTCTGCGGCCGCTTTGCGAAGGTGTGGAGGGACGTATTTAGACCTAGGTTGAGGGGCGGGTATAGCTGCAGTAGTCCCCCATGGGTCTTCAGGCGGGGGATCGGGATCTTCATCGGCTTCCGAACTCTGGCCGAAACCTGTCCACTCGTCATAGTCCTCTCCGTCGGATTCCGCCCCCGTGTCATCTTCCTCCACTTGAGAATCTAACTCGCTGGCATCAAGCTCATCTACGGACTCGGAGCCGAGTTCTGGGCCCTCTTCCTCAGATATATTGAACCCGGGGTGCGACTGGACCTGGGGCGAACTTCGGTGGGAACCAATGGCTTCATCGAATCCTTTACGCACCGCTGACGATTCAAAGGTATCCAAATCTGCAAGTAGTTCTGCAGGTGAAATCTTCAGTCAAACTGACCGAAACCGCGGAGAAGGACGTGTGCGTGCCGTCAAGACCATCATCTGCTAAGCCCGAACCATAAGCGCTTGTTTTTGTCCCATTCTTCTTCCAGCCCAGCTTGCCCTCCAGGTAACGAATATACGCATCCTCTTTGTCTTCCTCCTGGGTCGCTGGGAGGCCAGAATGATCTGAGGAATTACCAACAAGGTTTTGGAGTGGTGTTTCTTTCTTGGACTTCGGGTTTAACGTCCTTGTCTCGGGGGGCAGAGCGGAGACCCTGGGTTTTTTCGCTACCGGGACATCTTTGTGCTCTTCTTGGGCTGGTCGCTTGTGTTGCTGGCGTTGTTTTGTAGCACGATGTTCGGCATTTCGTTTTTTGCTCTCAATCCGTTCCAGTTTTCGGTTATCTTTCCTCGACAATCGACCCTTTGAACGGCCTGAATCCCAAATTTTAGTTAATCGGAAACAAAGGAATGTCGCACGTTAAATACCAGAATGAGCAGGGGTGGAAGAGCCGATTTCCTCCAAGAGAGTCCTCGGGAGACGAATCATGAAAAAGACAGGGTGGGAAAGCCACTGTGGCTGAACGGAAGAAAACAAGAAATGGCTTCCACTCCCCCTCCACCGAACAACTTTTTCATCCCTCCAATCCCAAGAGTCAATCCACGCCAGAGAGGCTCGCTCAACACCTCTTTCTCCTTTGGACCTCAGTCACTCGTAAACTCGTACATCGAGGCCAATTCGGGCTCGTCGGCCCTCGATCCGAACCGGTCGATCTTGCAAGTCTCACCCAGCCGACCTTCCCCCATACGACCTCTTAGAAGGGCAGGAGAGAGCATTGGACGGCATCCCCTAGCAAATGACACTACCGATATCTTTCAGGACACCACCGATCTCTCTGAGGGCCTCACCGATGAGCAGGAGGAAGTTGAGTGGGGGATGGTCGACAGAATGCGGCTCTGGAGACACGACGCGTTAATGCAACATCTCTTCGATTCTGCCGCATTCTGGGGCGACAAAATCCTCAGCTGGACGAGTGAGTCTCCTCCATTTCCGTTCGGAGATCGGACATTTACAGCCGCGACATAGACGATCCTAATGATGCGTTCTGGCTCGCTCAGACGTTCTTCATGACATACCAGTACGCTCGTGCTGAGCAATTGCTCATAAGGGCCTTCCCAACCCCAGCTGTGAATCACGACGTGACAAAATTCCCGTTAACGAATGGCCACGCGTACCCCCTCGTCCAGTTCTCCACTGTTCATCCGAACATCGCCGCGCTTTCGGGTAAGGGAAAGGCTCGAGAGGTCCCTGAACCTGTGTCACCGTCCCAACGCGGAATGCGCTTGCCTGTCGGCCCAAGCAGTATGGTCAACGCGGCTGTGGAATACCCGAATGGCGCGTCGAGGCTCGTCGATATGAGTGTGGCTTGTCGGTACCTTGCTGCATTATGTCAGGTGAGGTTATTCTTTTCGACTCACTCGGGGTATGCCAATACAACCCCAGGTACGGCAAGGGAAGTGGCACAGTGCGACAGAAATGCTAGGAGAATCAAACCCGTTTCGGGATTCAGGTAGGAAATGTCCCCAGGACACCGAGCACTACTGAACCCAGTCGCCCAGGCAAGAGTGGCCCTGCTGTACCGAACGTGGACGGCGGTATCAAAGTAGGGATACTTGACCCTGTCCTTGTCACGATCTTTCTCACACAGGCTCAGGTCGAGGCGTCAATGTGCCATCTAAGAGGTTTGGTGATGTTGAAGCTGAATCGATCGGACCAAGCCAAACAGTGCTTCTTGGAGGCTCTAGCACTCGATGTTAAATGTTACGATTCCTTCGAGCAGCTGATCAATGGAGAGATGATGTCTGCCGATGAAGGTGATCAGCTCCTTCCTGCGAGTGTCCCTTCGCTTATCCAAGTTCAGAGTGGGACTTCATCCAGGACCTCTCCTACAAAGACCAGGCACCGGAAGATGCGGATTTCATTCGTTTGATATACACATCGCGGCTACGCAAGTACAAACACACGGAAGAGCAAGCCTTGACACGAAAGCGACTGGTGGAAGAATTCGGTCTCTCTGATAACCCCGATGTATTATACAGTTTTGCGGACGCCTTATACACCCAATTCCAGTGGGCGGATTGTTTTGCGATCACTTCGAGGTGTGTCATCCGCCGATATCCTTGTGAGTGTGTCTAAAACAGTTCGAAGAATATTAGGTCTTGTCGCGATCCACCCTCCTACCATCCCAATGCACATTGCGTGCATGTATCATTTATCAAACCTTCATTCGAAGCTGTTCATCCTGGCTCATGAGATGGTGGACAAGGAACCCGAGAACGCCGTGAGCTGGTACGCTGTTGGGGTTTGGTACCTGACTGCAAAGAAGTGGCAAGACGCTCGAACGTATTTCAGGTACGTTCATCCACATTGGAAGGAACAATGACCAACTATTCATAAAGCAAGTCCACACTTATGGACCCCCGTTCTGCTCCCGCGTGGCTGGCCTTCGCTCATACGTTCGCATTGGAAGGAGAGCACGACCACGCGGTCACAGCATACTCGACGTGCTCACGTCTCTTTCCGGGGTAGGTCGCTTTCGGAAATTGTTTTTCGGCATTACTGACGGGGGCCCAGATCTCATCTTCCGCTGCTTTTCATCGGGATGGAACAGATGATGCTCTCGCACCTCATTCACGCGGACGAAGCTCTCAGTGGCGCTCATGCAATGTGCGACGTCGACCCATTATTGGTCAACGAGAGGGGGGTTTTCAAGTTCTACAACCAAGAGTGAGCCTTGCGGAGTATTCTCCCCCGTATTCCAAAGATTTGACTGTTACCCAGCTACGAAGGGGCCATCGAGCTGTTCGAACAGGCAATACAGTTAGCGAAGATCACGCAGACATCTCAGGCATCATGGGTCAACACGTTCATCAACCTGGGTACCGCATACAAACGAATCGGGTTCGTGTCCCGTTACCAACCTGGGCCCGGAGAGTTGATCCATTCACCTCGGCTTATTCTCCACAGACGACTGATAGATGCCCGAGAAACCTACAAAAAGGTGATCGAAATCGACCCTCGGAATGTCCCAGCCCTCGTCTTCCTCGGGAGCGTCCACCAACTCCTTGATGACCCCGACAGAGCCATCGTCAAATACCACGAGGTATTCGCGAGTTCCCATCAACGACGCACTCTACTAATTGGTTTTCTAGGCCTTGAGCATCAATCCCATCAACGGACAGGCAATCACGTTGTTAAACGTGTCTTTGGATGCAACGAGTTACGTCCGGCCAAAAGAGGCTAAACCGATGCCTTCTTGGATGAAGATCGCGTTCGGGAGGCCACAACCAACGGCAACTCGCGCTTCAGCGTCACCAACCGGTGCGGACGCGGACGAATCTTCCGTGGATGAAAGCGTTTGAGTGCTCAGGCTGGTAGATATTGTCGTGGAGGTCGGTATCCCATAAATGAAATGAGACAAAGATCTTGCTCTTCCAAACAGCAGTCCATTCTTAGAAGCATCGCATTTAGGTGCGCTGTGACCGCATTCATAGGCGTAGCCTGATGGGGCGGTCAATGGCGCCCCCCTTTGTGCCACCTGGGCGGGATCTTTGGGCGGTTATGCATTATTTGTCAACGTTGACCCTTCTAGGACTTCTATGAGGCGCCGGATATAAATTTTGACCCAACCCTCGCCACACCTTTTATTCTCCGTCCAACTCGTCATGGTCGGTGTCTGTCGCGCCCTCCTGAATACCGGAAGTTGCAGTGATGATTGCTGTCGCTTCCACCACGATATTCACATCTGTGAAACGTGCAGCGTGGTCTGCATCACCGACAATAGCTACCAGGCCCACTTGGCTGGCAAGAATCACCGCAAAACTCTAGAAAGAGCCGCTTACGCCCAGGCACACGGTATCGATACGGAGTTTTGTGAGTTGTGCCAGGTTCCTATCCCCAATAATAACTGGGAGTGGCACCAACGGACGAAGAGACATTTGAACAAACAACGATTCCTCGCCTTCAAGTCACTGCTCGAGGAGGCGGAGAAAGACAAACATGGGATTTCTGTCTCGGGTCCGGAGGGAGTTGATTTCGGAATCATTGAGCTCGAGGAGGCTCAGGTTGGGAGGGATGTTCCGCTCGTGATTACCACGTCGGTTCCCCGCTCGAGTGTCCGTTTGGTCGATGTGAAGTTGACTTCGACTTCCAACCGTGGTCGAACTTCCCCGTGAGCTTCTTTCTGTTTCATCTTTCATCGAGGTTGCTCACGATTGATACTCAAAGCTTTTCCGCGGGTTTTATTGCAAACAAGATAATCTATGGACGGGAGACCCGCATCACAATCAGCTTCACTCAAAACTATCGTGGTCGTTACCAAGATCGTGCTGAGATTCTTTTCGAGGATACTCAACTCGGAAAAGAGTTTGTGATCGTTCGGCCGCTCCGTGTCATAGTTGGTAGCAGAGCGGATCACGCCGCCCTTCGACCCACCGCGCCATATGTCCCACGCAGACGCACGAAACGCGCTCCTGTAAACGAGGTGGTCCCAGGTGAAGTAAGTCCATCTCGAACACAAATCAAAGGTGGTTCTGATTTGGTCTACAGGCACCGAGGTCCAACGCAGCGATTAAATGGGTGGTTCCGCTACCGCCCGCTGAGATCCCTGCACACATCATCCTTGCATTGAAGTACGGTTCTACCAGGGTCCAGGTCGAGAATATCAAGCGCAGCGCACTCCCCAGGTCCTTCGACGCCACTACTTATGCCCGACACTTTAAGGCTCTACTCTGGGCCGAAGAATTTCAGATGGAGTGCGCAGTGCAAGCCCTCCCTATATGAACTCTTCTGACGGCTCGCCACCAGGAATGATCTTGAAAGATACGACATCCCTGATGCAAAATTGATGCGGCATAGACAGTACTACTTGTGAGAAATTTCTCACTCCCTCCCATAGTGTCTAGTTTCTCATATAACGCTCAGCTTGGAAGTCCCTGGACTCGCGGAAAAGCGCCCCAGTGTCCTTAAAGGTAGGGTCGCTGAAAAACCTGGTAACTTCTCTGCTGATTTTGCTCCCCAGGTGACACCATACTCATCCAGCCACAGGGGGAAACAAAGTGGTTCGAGGGATATGTCCACGTGGTTCGGCGACTCGAAGTCGGCCTATGCTTTCACAGATCTTTCAGAATGACGAGCTCCGAACAAAGGTTTTCCGTTCGATTTAGGCTGAACAGGTACCCGATTCGCCGACAGCATCAGGCGATGGATACTGTGTTTGAGCAGGACAGAATCCTGTTTCCCACCATGGGACACCTTGGTGCGGTCGCTCGTCCGAGCGTTCTCGGGGTGAGGAGGGTGATTTACAACCCGGACATCGCAAACAACGGGGCACAACTCCAGGCTGTTGCGTCTATCCTGGGACTTCCTGCGGGCTCGCCCCCTTTCTGTGTTTTTGGCCCGTAAGTGTTTTGCGCTCTGGTAGCACGAATCCCCGTCTGATCCACCTTCCAGGCCTGGGACCGGCAAGACTGTGACAATCATTGAAAGTATCCGGCAATTGCTCCGCCAGAACCCGCTTGCCAGAATATTAGCTTGCGCTCCCAGTAATTCTGCCGCTGACCTCATTGCGGAGAAATTGGCCGTTTCCCTGTCTCCTGACGAATTGTTCCGATTTTATGCTCCCTCGCGTCCAGAAGAGGCTGCTTCGAGCAAGTTGGGGGATTATACATATCGGGTCCAGGAAACATACACCATCCCGCCCATGTCCAGGATGACAAGGCTCAGGGTGATAGTCTCCACCTGCGTGTCCGCGTCGGTCTTTCATGGAATAGGGATGGGACGTGGTCACTTTGGATACATCTTCATCGACGAGGCTGGCCAAGCCACCGAACCGGAGGTTATGATCGCTGTGAAGACGATGGCGGACAATGGTACGAGGGTGATCCTCTCTGGCGATCATAAACAACTTGGTCCTATCATTCGATCGAATGTTGCGAGGGCCCTGGGGCTTGAAACCAGCTATTTGGAGCGACTGATGGGTCGAGACGGTTATCAGGAGGAAAATTACGGTAGAAGGTTCTTCGGTTCTTTCCTAACGGTTTCACGACCAGCTCACTCTGTTTTATTCTAGTGTTGTGAAGCTCGTGAAGAACTTCCGATCCCATGAAGCAATTCTCAGGTTCCCCAATGAGACCTTTTACGGGGGAGATCTGGAGGCTTCTGCTCCGCGTCGAGTGATCGACTCTTTCATCAACAAACCCATTCTCCCGAACCCCCGATTCCCGATCTTGTTCCATGGCATTGTGGGGAAAGATGATCGCGACGCCTCCTCCCCGTCTTTCTTCAATATCGATGAGGTCACGGAAATCAAGGACTATGTGAGGCGACTCAAGAATAATCACCGAATCAGTTCGTTCTCTGGTTTATCTGTAAAACGTGGGTTGCTGATATTTTACCCCAGCGGATCACGAAATTGGTACGATTGCCGTCTCATCGCGCCTTGACGCGCATCCTAATCACTAACAGGTATCATCACCCCGTACCACGCACAAGTCCTGAAAATCCGTGCCACCCTTCGGGCGGTTGCAGATGAGGTCAAGGTCGGGAGTGTCGAGGAGTTCCAGGGTCAGGTGCGTTCCAAATCAAACGATTTTCGATTTCAAATCCACAACTATTCCCGTAGGAACGCAAAGTCATCATCATCTCTACGGTAAGAAGCAGCTCCGAACACATCGATTACGATATTCGTCACACTCTCGGTTTCGTGGCCAATCCACGACGGTTCAACGGTAAGTTTTATGAGCGACTTCGTCCCCTGCCTGTTGGCTAAGGTTCGCTTTTAGTTGCCGTGACGCGGGCTATGGCATTGTTGATCGTGGTCGGCAATCCCGAGGTCCTGTCCCTGGACCCCATGTGGCGCTCGTTCCTCAATTACGTCTGCAGAAACCGTGGATGCATCGGAGCGGAGATCTCTTGGGACTACAACGAAGACGTCGACGCAGCAGGGGACTACGCTGAAGGATACAGAAACGCCGGGATCGATGATATGAACGCGCTGACGATCCGGCTGCAGGAGCGTACTCTTGCACGAGCTTCCGTTGGAGATGGTGAATCGGATGATGAAGGAGGGAATGTCGATCGACCATGGAGAGATACTGAGTAGAGAACACGCGTGGTAGAACCTAGATCTGTCTTGTAGAATTACTTACCACCTGGACCAAAGTTTGCAGCAATACCGAGTCTTAATCGTGAGTATGAGTGAATGCGGGGGTCGCCGGACAGGCTCGGCGCTCATCAGTCTGTTCCATGAGACCTTGGACACTGCGGTGAACCTTAACGCTGGGCATGGACTGGATTGGCAAGGCCGCGACCATTGTCGTGGCGTTCTCGGTCGCGTACACACTCCTCAGGAAACTACGGAGATCCTCCATTTCTGACATACGTGGTCCTGATAACTCCGCGTCGTTTTTGTTGGGTTCGTCCACTTGATATGCTCCGTCCGCCTCGCACTGACTGAAGGAACGCCGTAGGTCATCTGAAGTTTTTGTGGCACGCTGAGTCCGGTGTCATCGAGGACCTATTTCTAAGCGAGTACGGGAATGTAGTCCGAATTAAAGCTCCTTTCTTGGTGCGTCAGAGCTCACTTAGGGCGATCACGGATTTTGAGAAGCGTAAAGGAGGATCGACTTTGGATTGCCGACCCCAAGGCGTTGCACCACATCCTACAAGCCACAAGTTACCTCTACGTGAAACCTTCGATCCGTAAGGAGACTGCTTCCCTGATAGCTGACAGAGGTCTGCTTTGGGCGGATGGTACGGCAGGTCCCCGCTCACTCCCCCCTCCGAAGCGATCTCACCCAACACATGTAGGGGAGACCCACAGGCGGCAAAGAAAGGGCATGATGCCAGCATTTGGATTAACCGCGTCAAGAGAGTTACTGCCACGTTTCGTAGAGGTCCTCGACAAAGTCAGTACATCCTTTTCGGTATTCGCTCCGTGGCTATATGGAATTCGAAACAGCTCGATGGAATGTGGAAAGACCTCATTTCAAACGCTTCAGACGGGCCTGCAACGCTGGACTCGGTTGAATGGCTTGGTAGAGCCGCTCTCGATGTGTCGGTGCCCATTTCACACGTTATTTCGGTGTTGGACCGCTGACGCCCTGTTAGAATCGGGAAAGGTGAGGATTCACCAAGGTCGTGAGACTCGCGCAGATTGTGAAGCTCTTTCGCCAGCTGCTTTCGAGTACGAGTTCGGTGCACTGGACCGACTGGATAACCCTATAACCAACACATACCTCAACCTCACGTATGTGTCTGCTCCGTGGTCATTCACGCATTCTCACGAACCCGGGGCGGACCTACAGAAACTCCGCCTTCGGAACAAAGCCGCCTCTTGTGCAGCTGTTTGTCACGGATGCGGCGCAGTACTTCCCGTACGGTATCATAACGTGGCTCTTTGAGAAAGACAAGAAACCAGGGAGCATCAAGATTCGCGAGAACAAGAAACAGGCTCATGCGGTCGCTCGCACCTTGATTAACGCGAAACGCGAGAATATGCGTAACGGAGACCAAGAGAAGGATGTCCTCAGTTTGCTCAGTAAGTGCTGAATGAAAGCAAGTTCGACTGGCTTCTTGATCTGGCGTTTCCGAACAGTCAAAGGCAGCGGTGAGGCGGACGGAACACTGGAAGATTTTGAAATCATCTCACAAGTCCGGTCAGTCTGAACATCCTCAGTCGCTTTTCGTAGTTAACCTTCTTCTAGAACGCTTATGTTGGCTGGTCAAGAGACAACTTCCAAGAGTGTGAGGACATTCGCCTAATCCATCGCGTACGATTTCCTAACTTGCTCTTAGATGGCTTACGTCCTGTGGGAACTTGCAAAAAATCCAGAGAGCCAAACCAGGCTCCGCGCGGAACTAGATGCTAACGTTTCAGTAAAGGGTAACGCAGACTTTACAGCCGTTGAGCTAGAAAGCATGCCCTATCTGAACGCCGTGATAAAGGTGATCCACCCCAGGGACGCTGGGCACGAGCCTGACATGAACTGAACGACCCACATAGGAAACTCTGCGCATTCACAGTTCCGTAACGGACGTCGTCCGTCAGGCTACAGAGGACAACGTGCTTCCTCTATCGACCCCAATCGTAGGGACTTCGGGGAGAACGTACCCAGAGCTCCATATTCCGAAAGGGACGATCGTTCACGCCTCCACGTTTGGATACAACACGTGAGACCACGGTACGCCAGGAGGCGTGGGGAAGAAGCTGACATTGGTACCGCGTATAGACATCCGGATGTTTGGGGAAGCGATGCTCGGTTGTTCCGGCCAGAACGATGGCTCGAGCTGGATGCGAGTAAACTGGAGACGCCCCTTGGAGTCTACGGAAACCTGTGAGGATACATGATTACCATTACCCCGCTTTGATTACAAACAGACCCCCAACAGGCTTACATTTTCTGCGGGTGCTCGAAGTTGCATCGGGTGGAGGTTTGCGTAAGTAACTGTAGCCCTCCAACGTCCAGGAACGGTCTCAAGTGCTCATTTCCGTCGCATTTGCCAGCGTCATCGAGCTACAAGCTTTCATAGCTCGTCTCGTCCGAGAGTTCCAATTTTCCGAGGTGGAGGATAAACCCATCAAAATGTGGCGGTCAGGTTTGGTGGTCCCAACTGTAACAGGAGAGGATGATAAGGGACCACAGTTGCCGCTCAAGGTTTCCGTGGTCCGTAGGAATTGACATGTGACACACGAGCGGAGGTGGTGAAACGTTTTATCGGGATACACATTATTGATCTCCTGGATACCACTAGTTACTGCGTAGGGTCCATGGGATCAATTCCGAATCGTCAGTGCGAGACGGACCCAACTAATTACTAGGTCATTACAAGGTTGTGACGGTGGGAGGTGAGAGGAGAAAATGCAGAGAAAGAAAGGGAAAGCGGGAGAAGTGAAACTGAAGGGAGGAAAACAAGGAACAACTGATAAGGAAGAATAAAAAGAAAAGAAGGGAATGTATCAACGTAGTGAAGACATGGAAGGATAGCTAGGAGAGATGGAGTGAAAGCACCAACAACCAAAAGCTCGGATAATAGACGGATAGCTGTGGAGGTATACGAGGAATGGGACGATCGAGAGGGATAAGATATCGCAAGACGGCAGACAGTGTCAGGAAATGGGGGCACGGAAAGTGTGGGCGTGAAGTGTGAATAAGTTCGTGGATGGAGGTTACACATGTACAAAGCATGGAAGGAGGGGGGATGTACGATCGTGCAAAGTCGTGTGCTTCATGGAGTGCCTTTCAGATTCCAGTCACCCGGATCATTAAGGCTGTTCGCCAATCTGTTCCTCTGATGGTGGCTCGTACAATGGAGGAATCTCCCCAACCATATCCCCGTGGACCCTAAACCTATACAAACACGTGTACTCTGGCCTTCCCCAATTGTTCTTGACCACCAACACGACAACCCCAAAGTCCACGCCCAGCGCCCTCACTTCCGAATCCACAGAGAAGGTTTGGATGTTCCTCGTCGAATGAACATCGTACAGGAACTTGGCGACGGGGATGTACTGTGCATCCTTTGGCAGGTGCTTCGGGACTTCCCACTCCTCGTCCCTCGGGTCCATGGCGTTTCCAGATTCAACAGCGTCAGATCTCCTTCGTTGACGGTCGGCTAACCACCCAGCCACTTTCGCGAGGTTATCTTGACCCTCAACCAGACCCCAGACCTCCATCTGGCGGGGAGTGGAACGAAGATCGAAGGCGACTTCTCTGGCCACGTGGTCGATCGTGACATCCGAGATGTAGGCCCTTCGGGCGAGTTTAACACCTAATTGTCCTTCGGACCCCTTGAACGGCCAACAACGACCAGCGTGGTTGTAAGGGTGGAGGGCGTTGATCGGCGACAACCCACTGGCGTGTCCACTCCCGGTGACGAACCCGAAAGCTTTCCCGGCGACGCCCTCAGGTGAGATACTGTAAGTAGCGGAAGTCAAGGAAGGGATGATTTGGGCTCCTGCCGAATGAAGGGCAAAGTCTCGCCGGGCGAGGACGTCCTTCGACCAATTGGATGTAACAGAGTCAACCATGTGGTGGATCAACGCTGTAACGTCTTGTCCATCCGTAGACTTGATGGTCACTGTGGATAACGGCTTGCTCGCGACCTTGTTCCACCACGCGGGAGCGTTACCTGTGCCAGCCTTCGAAACCGACTTGCCCAATTCGAGAGCCTCCTTGACGTCACCTTCGACGGTGCCGACCCTCTCCTCGAGGACCTTCCAATTCGCCCTGAGCTCTTCCCGCTGCTTCTCCAAGAGCTTCTCCAGTTCTTTCGAAACCCCGTCGTCCTTCCCGCTCTTCTGTCCAGGGAGGGTGCCATCCTGGATCTTCTTCTGCAGATCTTCGACCGACTTCTTGATGGCAGTGATTCCCTTGTTCGCTGTTTGGCGGTTCTGGCTTTCAGCCTCGTTGATCTTGGATACGTCAGTTGTAATTCGTTTGTCCAGAGCAGAGAGTTTATCCAAGAAGTCGGAAACACTCTTGGTGAGGTCATTTTCGATACGCCGTTGAGTGTGCCGTGAATCTCCTCCAAATTCATACAACGCGCGCTCAAGTGCCTGGAGACGGGTAGAAAGTTCGGAGACATCCGCAGCGGGGGTTCTTGGAGGCGCATAATCGACGGGTTTGGAGGGAGCAATCCACGAGACCGTGATGCCGCCTTGTCGAAGGACGTAGACAGCAAGTGTCAGAACCGCAATGGAAACTAAAGCCCCACTGTTGCTCTTCCACAGATTCTTCGGTCCGTCCAAAACAGCCCCTAGCGCTTGCGTCGAAGCCCAGGAGATATACCCCAGTACCGAGAATATGGAAGAGATGGTGCCCATAATCGAACGAAGGATGACATTAACGAGTTTCCCAAGGAAACCGCCAATAGAGAAGGAGGGTGCGGATGTTATGGGGTGGAGAACGTCGGGCTCCACGTCCGTTTCGAGAGGTTCTTCGATTTCTGGGATGGAAGCGAGGCCACCCTCAGCCATTTCCAGTGATGGTTCGGAAAAGGATGGGGGTTCAGGTGAATGGGAAAGACGGGCTGGAGGGGGTACCGAGTTTCTAGCAACGGATGCTGCTCCCTGGAGATCGGCCTTACTCAGTGTCAAAAAGACCACTCCGGAATTGTGTGGATACGTACGTGTTCGCTGACCTTGGACTGCTCGTCTGTCTCACTGTCGTCCTCCTCATCCTCAACGTATTCACCCTTGGCATTCTTCTTCCGCCGCCTCTTCTTGTCGTAGCCAGCGACCGGTAAAGTGGTCAGGGGACCACCAACGGAGTCATTCCTCTTTTTCTTCCGTCTTCTCTTACGGCCATCGTCGACGAAGTCCTCGTCCGATTCTTCCAAATCCGAAGCGGTGGGTTTATACGCTTTGTTGTCGCTGGAGATACGGTTCCGCTTTGGAGCAGGTGGTCTCTTCTGAGGTTGTTGAGGTGTAGATGATTCATTACGATATTCGCGTTCTTCAGAAGCGTAATCGTAACTGGCCATCGATTGTTCTCGTTCGGGAGAACGGGGCTTCATGTGGATACTGACGGGTTTGACGAACGACCGGACCGTGTCAGCGACATGTTCAAAGGGGCTCTTGCCGCGGGTGTATGTTGGGGGAAGAGCTTCATCTTCGGAGTCGGGAACCAGGTTAGTCGATCCTGTCTTGCTTATTGGACGACGAGGTGGAAGTCGGTTGGAAGGAGGTGGATTGAGGCGTCGTGTGGCCGTCGACTGAGTCTCCTTCTCGTACTCTACCGACGTGCTTCGGGGTAAATTCGCCCTGCGAGTGGCCCCGGTAGCCCAGGCGTCGTTTGGATTGATTGGTACAGGTGGTGGCATGGGGTTTTCGGTGGTGGCAGCCTGATGGAAGGCGTTGGCGATTTGAACAGAGGTGTCCTTGACGTTCCAACGCTGGGGGTTGGCGCTTTGCGCGGCTGATTGTTGCTTGCGCTTCGCGAAACGGACGAGGGCGGGTTCGTCTGGGTCCTCGAGGTCGTGGGGGATTACTTTCGGTGGGGAACGCGTCTCAGTAGATGGGGCGCTGCGTGTGATCATTGTGGTCAACGCCGACGCGAACGCGAAGTGGGGGGGTAAAAGTACTCACCCAAACGTGTATGAGGTTGGGACTAAACGTGCCTGTTGGTTCTGCGCTTGTTTGTTGAAAAACGTGTTTCGGTCGACTCGTCGGTTCTGATCCAGAGGGGTCGCTGTAAAAGACATGCGTGTGTTTTCGCTAACGATCGCGATGGATGTGCTCCGGCTCGTCGATGACGACAGAGACGGCAGCGAGGTCACAACGGGGATGGGTGGCAGTAATGGTGAGAGCGAGATGAACTCAAGGCGGAAGCACCTGTAGGCAATGTGTCTCGGCTATTACTTAAGCGCCCGTCCTTTGTTGCTCCCCTTTGTTCGACAAATCCACCTCTCTCTCTTCTCCTCTAGCCACGGCCGCTTGGGATAAAAATTGCGAATTATGCTCTTTATTTTGACCGCCATGGAAAAGAATGTCACGTCGGATCCGTCTCTTAGAAAACCTCACACGCGGTGTCAACGCAGCCATCGCGTTTATTTACTTGTTGTGCACGCGAGGGACTCCTACTCGAGCCTCTCTGCCTCCAGCACTCACTGTCAGCGTTTTTCATGAGGCTGTTCCATGCTGTCGCAGAGTCGGATGTTTGACGAAGGGACTACCTGTGGCCGCTCGTACCGTAGGCCATGGGAAGCGTTTCGCAACGGTAGCCGTGTATCGATACACTGGTCGGGTGACTTGTGAAAGTGGTCACGCACGGGTTGACCTCAACCCCACACCTACCTCAGCCAAAGGGCCAGCCATGTCACCCTCGGGACTCGTTTCCGCTGCGACCTTCCTCATCGTCATACCTACTGCGCTAATCATTCGCCTACTCACGCTCCTCAACCTCAATGCGGTCGTGTTATATTTTCCTTCTACGCTCTCGCCGCTGGCTTCCCTTGACAACAACTCGGCTCTGGAGTTTGACTTGAAGGATCAACCCACCGATTTCCTACCCTTGTGGCTCTCGCACGTATTCCAGAACCACAACTTATCACAATCAATTCCTGAGTGGGAGGGTCAGAACGCACCCGTTGCCGTCAGCATTCACTTTACGGTCAACTTTGCCCAACCTCCCGTCAACCATTCGCTCGATCAAATGGCCACCATCGACATGACGAAACCCATACCAATGATACCACAGAACAGAGTCCTTCACTCTGCTTTCCCTTCTAACACAACTACATATCTTCACAACAAACCCTCGTACCTGCCCGGCCTTGGCGATCATGAACATCGCGCGCCCCGGACCGAAAAGCCCTTCCAACTTGCCGGCGACGTCATCAGCCTTCACTCATATACGGTCGGGATGGTGTTGATTTGTTTCGCTATACGGCGTCAAGCCTTCCGCTTGAGGTCACCCTATCGTTCACTTCTCCGCATGGTAAGGAATTCGAGGGTCACTGTATCATCCAGACGGCATAATGAGCACGCGAGGAACCAAAAGGACTTTCAGAGTTTCCACCACGAAGACATCGTACCAGAAGGCAAGCACTTCAACACGTTCTGCTCGTTTTGAAGTTTAATGTGATCTGCAGGATATCCAAGATGTGGCTTCCCTCCCACTGAAGAGGCATCTATTCGGGAGTGGACACCCGAGGACGACTACGAGACAGACGTGATTACCATCGCCGAACCAGACGCCATTACTCTCCTTCTCCAAGACATTGTGGCCGGATTCGAACAACCTCGCCTGCTTAGACTCGCGCCAGACCCTTCGTCATGTTCCGACGCTCTGTCCCACCTTGGATCTATTCCCTGTGACAACTCGGACTACACCCTTATCGTTGCGGGCATGTCGACTTGTCGATCCGAATGTGAGAACTCATTGTCATACTTCAAACCCGTCTCGTGTCTCTCCAGTCTCCAATCACGCCCCTCCCCTGGATCTTGCCACTCCTCACTTTACGCTAAATACTCTGAGCTTGGAACTTCGAGAATCATGGATTTCTGCTCTGTCGACGACGATCAGCACACCCCCCCTGAGGTTTCCGGGTCTGGATATTTTTCGAACGCGGAGGGCTCCCTCGTGCAGAGACAACCCGATCCTCCTTGCCCCGCCCCTCAAGAGATTTCCCTAATCCACCTTCTGATGCAACCTACTTCCCAAAAAGCTTCAACGGTCACTTGTCGTGAGCTAGTCCTCTACTCGCGATATCCGAGAGTCTGGGAAGTCGACGACCTCGTGGCCGCTTGGAGGTGTTTTGTCCGGTCGCGTGGAGGGAAGACGTGGGTGGCTTACTGGATAATCGGTATCATTACATTACTGGAAGCGGTCCTGGTGAACTTTCCAGCGTCCGGCTTGCAAAAACACGACTAGTTTGCCGATCCCTTTCCCGCATTATAGTTGCATACGACTGCCTCTCACTCAATGTAGCAATGCACTCGCTTTGTTTCCCTCAGGAAAGGGCAGAACCACTCTAGCACGATGAATGTATTAAATAAGAGATCTACGTCAGCGAGACAATCTACCAAGGATTCAACCGCTGCACAACAACACCGACAAACTGATCACCTGGCAGGTTCCTAGGCCCCGGGGTTCGCGGGTCGACGTTCCATCCAGTCCCTTGCCATTTGGGCAAAACATTCAAGGTAGGCCATAACCTGACCATCTTCGTGATAACGACTAGGAGCAGACTGGCACCGACGTGGCCTTAGTCCATTCCCGTTTCCAGGCATTCTACTCGCCCACAACATCTCCAGTACCTCCTCCCATCGCCAGTGGCGCTTCAGCACCGGATGAGGATTGTTGAATGTGCCCTCAACGGCGGAGCCGGCTGGGACACGCCACACGGTCTCGCGCGCGGTGTAGAACGTGGCAAACATCCCGGCACTTGGTTGGGTGGCGGAGGACTCGGCGTATTCAAATAGTCTCTGGCCGAAATACGGGAATATGCAGTACGAAGCGGCCATTGGGTCCCCTAACCCGTCGAATGTCGCGTCACCCCGGAAAAAATACTCGGGGACAACCAACGGAAGGGGTCCCGTGTAGTCGGCAACGAAGAAGAGTGGATGGCGAAATAGAGAGTACGTCGAAGTCCGGAAGTGGGGTCGTTCGATGGGTGTCCTAAGGCAAACCATGAAAAACCAAAAGTGCACCGGGGATACCAAGCTTTTCATGGCTTCGCCCTGGTATAACCTCCTCAGGGGTTCGGCCTGGAATGCCGGGAAAACCTGGGTTCGCGTTATCGGTAAATGGGCCGGAAAAGAGCAACGGGAAAGTCTCACCCAACTGAGGTATTCCTCTACGTACTCCTGGGGGGCAATTCTCAGGACTTCAACATATTCGGGAGTATTTTCCACCCGCTTCCAATCCCCCGACTCCAACTCCCAGGGATTCGCAGGAATTTTGATCATCGCATATGACAACCACATTTGGTAGGAATCCTGGGTGACAAAAACCCAGGAAAAGGGTTCGATGTCTTCATAGGACGCGTGTTGTCTGTCACCATTATCGCCAAACACCTAGTGGATTAAACTATGAGCAAACCCGCCGAGGGATGTAGAGAGATATAGCCTTGACCGACCTGAACAATGTAGTACTCCAGGAGCTGCTTGGGTGCTCGAAGGGGATTCGAGAGGTCGACACTAACAGACATTTTCGTCCAAGTTGGGGATGCTTCGAGGTGAATGCGAATCCATCCTCTTTTATAATCTGGGTCCGACTCAGAGGAATGGTCGAGGGAGTGGCAAAGATCCATGCCTCACGCCGTGAGAGGGGAAGTTGGATCCGGATATGGTAGGCCACGGCCAGTAACAGGGCCCTTTCCGAACGTGAGGCCCAACCGGAGCCAAATGGAATAGCGACAAAGGACATGTAATGTGACTGCCAAAGGCCGTCCTCGGTCGTGTAATCATAACAGGAGAGCCGTCCGATTCAAAGGCCCGGTAATGATTTGACCGTGCAAGAAAGGCCTTTTGAGGGCCTTTCCGTTGCGCTTCGGTCACAAAGACGAGGGACACCAAGGGGCCGCGACAAGACACCGGGGCCCCATCGTGGGGAGGGGAAAGACTGGGAATTTGCATGGCCAGGAAATGGCCTTGCCGGACCATGACCTCCCCTAGGATTCCGCCATACAGGGAGCGGTTGAGAGACCATGTTGGTTCGGACTCGACCGAAACATCACGACAGGCTCCAGGTCTCCTCGGGAGCACCCTACTCGCGCTCAACCATCCCTTCGGTGCTCGAGCTTCAGGGTGCTGGTGCGGGCCGACAGCCGGTCACTGGCCACTGTATGGCACACGCGCCCTGGCTCCGCATGCCATGGTCAGTGCCACGTCGCCGACCAGGCCTCGTGGCCAATAAGGCCCGGCCATGTGCCATATTGCCCTCGTTCTCCCAGAGACAAACGTTATGCTGGCCCGCAAGTAAGCAGAGGCGGGTGGTAGCGCTGAGCTCAACGCTGGTATCTACTCATCCACCCGGAGACTGTCCAGAACAAGTGACGTTGGCAATCGTATCCCCACTAGAGGTTTGTCTGTTCAGCACAATGGTCAACCGGACCAAGCGATGCGACTGTTACCGTTGTTTGTTCTTTTTGGAGGGGGGTTACCGCGTTTAAGGGTCCCATACCTTGTCGACTACCCCGTGTCCTACAATAACCTGCCTCTGCAACCAAACCAACCTCGAGAATGAACTCCCCAACCCTCTACGAATGTTGCGAGGGTGCCCGAACCTTGAGCCTCAGAAAAGGTGGCAGACGCATTTTTTCTCGCTTTTCTCACCTTATTTACTGTTTTTCTCGATTATTTGATGTTATATAACGTAGGTCCAAAAATTATACAACCCAGGGGGGTCGAAATGGCAGGGGGCTGTCAAAAATAAGTTCGAATAAGACCGATAATCAAATAAGTTGAGTGCCTACTTTACTGATGAGGAATTCTGTACAAAAAATCTGGAGATCCAAGGGGTTCCTGCTCTAGGGTTATACTCCGTCGCGGTATATTCAATCCACAGTTGACCTGAAGCAGAAAAGGTCATCGTGTTATGCGAAGCGCGATTCAAAGCGAGTCACTCGCTGTCGTAAGAGTTTGTGACGTGGCATACAACATACCGGAGTGGTTAGCAAGGTGTTTCGGTTCATCGCGGACTCTCCTATTCACATCGACTGGATTAAGCACCTAGAACAGGGGGTGCAACTCTCCTCAGTCTGTTCGGCCTTTGTTTGTCCTTGGTCGGAGTCATGTCAGTAGCTCGTAGATTACGTCGAGTGAAGTCTTCTCGATGAGTACATGTGTCGGTGTAGGTTTACTGCCAATCTGTGCCGCGCGAAGTCATCGAGAGATGCATGCAGACTCGCACGGAAAAACTCCGTGATAACTAGACAGCCCAATTGCAAGTGAGCCAAATATCGTGCGGGGTAATATAGTGGAAGTGGGATCGAAAGGTGGGATCAGAATGCGAAAGTTTCGTGTCGCCGTTTTCAGTGCAGAACGTGAACAAAATGGACTCGCAGGTTACGCTCGGACGTCGAGAAAGAATCTGGAAGCACATTGGGGACAGGTTGGCGCACGGGGGTATCGAGAAAACGGTTCGGTGGCGTAGTTGGTTATCGCATCTGTCTAACACACAGAAGGTCCCCGGTTCGAGCCCGGGCCGAATCATTTTTCTCCCCTTCATCATAACGAAGCTGATCGGCGATCTTGAAGATGGGCTGTGGCTGATGCAGATGCACTGACTCAGCCAAAAACATGTCCCAGTTACCAACCCCATCCACAGTTGTCGACGCCGTGACCTTTACACTCGCAGCGGCGACCCTCGCCACGTAGGCTCACCTCATCCTGCAGTTGCATACTGGGATTGATGCAGAACTGAAACTAGCCCCACCACTGAGTCACAAGCTTCAGCCCACGAGCAAGTCGTCACACCTTGGGACGTGCAAGGTTCCGTGACCGAGGATGGCAAACAGTCCGCAATTGACTACGATAAGCTCATCGTCCAGTTCGGCACGAAAAGGATCGACGAAGCGCTGCTGGAGAGGTTTGAAAAAGTGACTGGGCATAAGGCTCATCCGTTGATTCGTCGCGGGATGTTCTTCTCTCATCGGTGAGGATAGTTCTGGCTTCATGTGTACATTTCTAATGGTGCCTGCCATCAGCGAGTTCAACATCATCCTTGACCGGCATGAGCAGGGGAAACCGTTCTTCCTCTACACAGGACGTGGACCGAGCAGCGACAGTATGCATCTCGGGCATCTTATACCCTTCATGTTCACGAAGTTCGTCCTCTTCTCTCTGGACAAATGATTTACCCTCACAGGAGATACCGGGTAGGTGGTTGCAGGATGTCTTCGACGTTCCTCTTGTCATCCAGCTAACGGGTATGTGCCTAGGGTCTTTCCTTCGCGCTCGATCACAAGCTAACTGGTGAACTCTAGATGACGAGAAATTCCTCTTCAAACACCAACTCAAAGTCGATCAAACCTACGCTTTCGCGAAGCAGAACGCCAAAGATATTATCGCCGTCGGTTTCAAATCGGAGAAGACGTTCATCTTCAGCAACTATGACTACGTCGGGGGAGAGTTCTACAAGAACATTTCCAAGATCTCCCGTCAAATCACTATCTCGCAAGCCAAGGCGACTTTCGGTTTTAACGACTCGTGAGTGGAGGTACCTCGGCGCCTGAGGCTGATGAAAGTTTTGCTGATCCGTTTCCCCAGCGATAACATTGGAAAGATCCACTTCGCCGCTATACAAGCCGCTCCTTCCTTCTCCAACTCCTTCCCTCAAATATTCGGTTCCGTCTCGAATATACCCTGTCTTATCCCATGCGCGATCGACCAGGACCCATACTTCCGTCTGACAAGAGACGTAGCCGCGAAGCTCAAATACCCTAAACCAGCTTTGATCCACTCCAAGTTCTTTCCCGCCCTTCAAGGACCCCAAACGAAAATGAGTGCCTCGGACGCGAATTCGAGTATCTTCATGACGGATACTCTGAATCAGATCAAAAGCAAGATTAACAGGCATGGGTTCAGTGGTGGGCAGGAAACGGAGGAGGAGCATAGAAGATTGGGTGGTAACCCAGATGTGGATGTCAGTTACCAGTATTTGACGTTCATGTTGGATGACGATGAGGAGTTGACAAAGCTGTACAATGTGAGTGCTGACGTCTGCGCTGGTTCCGACTTACGGTTCACCGGTTGCATCGGCTACAGGACTATAAGGCTGGAACACTATTGACCGGCCAGCTCAAGGCTCGTTGCATTCAGGTCTTGCAGGAGCTCGTCAAGGGATTCCAAGAGGTGCGTACCTGCATTGCTATAGGTGGAGTTGTCTTACCAAATCTTCTGTAGCGGAGATCTAAGGTCACCGACGCCGAGGTCGCGATGTTCATGGATGCCGCTAGAAAGATCGATCCTGCAGTCCCGAAACCTTTTCAGCCTCCCGCTGCAGTTGAGTGAATGGGTTCCATAGGCAGTTGTTATATTGAGTGTCTGTTCAATGCCAATTCCATCTGATATTGGGTCCCGGAAACCAAACGTATCGTCTGAGGGTTTTCCAAAGCTGTACGGTCGCGGGCCACAAAAGCCAGCGCACATGCCAACAACGCCACTGCCGATGTCGACTCACAATCACCCACATCCTCCCTCCGACGGACTCCCGTGGAGGTGTTGCTCCAGTGGGTGGGAAATCCGGTTGCGCTCGGGATGGTGCCTTAAGCTAGCCTGGAAGACCGATCAGTGCTCAGCACCAGCGTCCAACGGAGGAGAGGGAACGCTATGGTACCTGAGAAAACGCTATTCTCGTCTTCGTGGTCGTCTCGAGAGCGTAAACCATTCCCTGAAATTGTGTAAAAAAAATGTATGCAATCCTGGTATGCTACGCTGAGGGCTTATGTAATTTTCTACTCAAGAGACAACGGTGCGGGCGGATTGTTGGCGAAATAGTAAACATTTTCCATGTGCCGAGTGATACACAACATTATGTGACTATCCGTAACACTAGAAATATACGCATCCGTTCCAGCAGGGTTCCATTAGTCGAGCTTTATCTCTCAATGCCTGGGCGGGGTAGCGGTCCTTCCCGGCCCCGGTAATTTGGAAGGCTGGCCGGGTTTCGAGCGAAACAGCAGCAGCGTCGTGATCCCAGATGAGCGGTTTGGAGACTATCAACAGCCCTGGAAGGGGTCCCGACAGCTCCCCCAAAAGGCTCTGGGTACTCATCTAGGCTCGTGTGTACACGGTGTAGCCTTACGGATAGTCACCCAGTACCGTACAGAACCCGATGTCGCGTCCACTTTCCATGGTGGGAAATCGTTACGTAATCGCTCCACGACACCAACGAAAGGCGAATGGACGTGCACGAACACCTTTGACCAGCATACCAGCTCAATGGAATCTCCCCTCCCTGTTCTTGAGTCCCCCCAGTTCCAGGAATTGGGATTGCACGAATCGCTCGAATCCGTCAGCGCGTACCGCAAGATACTCCACGCTGAGGCCGAGGCCAACGCCGATGAGGAAGTCGTACTCGCCAGAGTCGTTGGGTACCTTCTCCTTGAACTCCATGCTCGGCGTCATGTCCTCGGTAACAAACCCTACGAAAGAATCGTTGACGAGCTCGTGTCGCCAACCCGGCCCATTGACAATGAGGACGAACTTGTCTTCGAATGCGGTCAACGGTACCGAGATATTCTGATTCGCGGGTGTGAGTTTGCCTACTCGTTTGTTTACTCCCCTGTGTTATTCAGCATCTCAGTGGTTCTGAAGTTAGGACGTCTACCAAGCAATACCCCCCACCTTCCTCACACCCCTCGCGTCCTTCCTATGATAACTTATTAGATAGCATTAAGGAGTCCTTGAAGCCCACTGGAAAAGATTATAAGACCGCCAGAAACAAGGTGTGTGTCTTCCACACTACGCCTTCTCTGCTCCGCTGCTCATGCTCAATCAGGTTTTTGCGCGCGACGGCTATCGGTGCGTGATCACAGGCTTGATCGATCGGGCGTCGATGAAGTCCATCGCCGAACTACGACGCGAGAACGAACGTCTGCGCAGTGCGCCCATTGGCGTTATAGCATGTCACATTTTGAATGAGTCGACGACGCGGGGCATTGGGGCCAGTGAGGCTGTAGTTAACGAAGTGTGCACCGTTGCTGAGTCCTCCATCAGCATTCGTTCTCCTCACCCGTTACCCAGACACACCACGCCGCTGGTATTATGAGCATCCTGAGGATGTTCGGACTCGTGGATCTTGCCACGGCTCTCGAGAAAGTTAATGGTGTCCATGGGGTTTGGAATATGCTCTCGTTAGAATCCAATAGCCATACC
>Ga0307517_10002234_pt1 | contig 31286 bp, 26 predicted proteins | sample 23_EM_MG_FD_194515 | JGI IMG/M metagenome (GOLD analysis project Ga0307517, IMG submission 194515) | Populus trichocarpa ectomycorrhiza microbial communities from riparian zone in the Pacific Northwest, United States - 23_EM | ecosystem: Host-associated > Plants > Roots > Unclassified | place... | reverse complement strand
CAATGTGGGCAATCTCATCCAGACTGCCAACACCGTTAAGACCGTCCCGGCCGCCGGCGGTCTGCTGAAGAACCTGGAAGGGGGTTTGAAGCCGGAAGCTCTGACCAGCAGCTGGGCCAGCCAACGACCCGCCTGGCTTAACGCCGTTAGCCTGTTGAAGTAGCAAGAACATGGTGTCCGTCCTTCTAAACTGCCAGACAGTTCCTATTTTATCATTTTAAATTATTCGTTATGTCAGACGTGAATCAATCATCGATGGCTGATAAGGCCAATGCCCTGAAGGAACAAGCCAGCGAAAAACTGCACAGCCTGTCGGAAAAGGCCGGAGAAGTTACGGACGACCTGAAACATAAGGCGGAAGAAGTATGGGAGAAGATAAAATCCGGAGAAGCGAAGGAAGACCTGAGCCAGGGGCTGGGTCATTTGAAAGACGAGGCGTCGGAGAAGCTGCATGAGCTGGGCGATAAGGCCAAGGGACTTTGGGATAAGGTCACCGGCAAGCACGAAGATCCGGCGTAGAAGAAGACGAATACGCGAACATTCAGCGATAAATACGCGGAGGCTCCTGTAAAGGGGCCTTTTTTTTAAGGAAGATGCTGCAGGATGATGCCGTAGAGATCTTCCGGGTTGAAAGGTTTCACGACGATATCCGTGAGACCGGCGGCATAGGCTTCGCTCTCGACCTCTTTGGGAGTGCTGGCGGTCAGGGCGATGATCGGCAGGGTCTCGCCTCTTTTGCGCAGCAGGACGGTCGCTTCGTAGCCATCCATTACCGGCATGTGGAGGTCCATCAGCACGAGCCGGTGACGCTGGCTATCGAGCTTTTCCAGGGCTTCCTGTCCGTTGCCGGCCACATCCACGATCGCGCCGCTATTCTCCAGGATGGTCTTTGCCACCAACACGTTCAGGGGGTTGTCTTCTACCAGTAAGATGCAAACGCCGCTCAGCCGTTCTATCGAGCGGAGGTCTTCGGGCGTCTCGTTCTTTTCCCCGGTCTTTTCGTCGCTGAGCAGGAAGGTCTGTGTGAAATAAAAGGTAGATCCTTTACCGGGCTCGCTTTTCAGCAATAAGGACACTCCTTGTAATTCCAGGATCTTTTTGGTAATGGCCAGGCCAAGTCCCGTGCCTCCGTAGCTGCGTGACGTGGACGAGTCCGCTTGTGTAAAGCGGTCAAAGATCATGTGCTGCTTTTTTTCTTCGATGCCGATGCCGGTATCCTCTACTTTTATCGTCAGCCTGGCCGATCGTTCATCGGCATGGTCCACGCCAATCAATAAGCTCACCGAACCTTCTTTCGTGAATTTAATGGCGTTGTGCACGAGGTTGGTGATCACCTGGCTGATGCGGGTGGGATCCCCGATCAGCTTATGTTCCAGGGGGCCGTCGATCTTCAGCCGCAGATCGACCCCTTTTTCATGGGCCGTATTCTTCATGCCGGCCATGATGTTACGGGCGACAGCGGGCAGGTCCACGGGGATGGTCTCGAAGCCGATCTTACCTTCTTCGATCTTATTATAGTCGAGGATATTATTTACAATGGACAAAAGATTGTTGGCGGAAAAGAGCAGCACGTCCAGGTCTTCTTTCTGGTCGGCGCGGGGTTTGTTGCGCAGCAGCAGGTGTGTCATCCCGATCACGGCATTCAGGGGCGTCCTTATTTCATGGGACATGGTGGAAAGGAATTCCGACTTGGCTTTCAGGCCCTGTCGCGCCTGCTGGGCGGCCTGTTCGAAGCTATAGGCAAAACGATGGGACAGGGACAGGGCCTGCAGGAATAAGAAAGCGATATAGCCGGCGAATACGATCCATTTCACCGGCGGGATAATGCCGAAATAATTCATATTGATCAACAGCAGGATCAGGAGCATGACGCCGGTGCTTAAGAGTGCGAAGAGGGAGCCGCTCCGGCGGTGCCGGGAAGCCTGGAAATAGACGTATAAGGCATAGCCCGTGCAGAGGAACATCGCCACGAGGAAAATATTCAGGTACCGGGTAAAAATGATCGGAGGTGTGAACAGAACGAGGACCCCATAGGCAAGACAGAAAAGGCCCATCCATCTCATGATACCAGGATGCGTGTCTTTCGGGTAGAGGTGCTTGGTATATCTTGTGAACAGGGTCGCGCTCAGCGCCAGGGTAATATATTCGATCCGGATGGTGACAAACCAGTTCAGGTCGGGGAAGAGGGAATGCAGGACATAGGAGTCGGTTCCGACCATGCGATAGCAGTAGGCGAGGCAGAAAAGGGAAAAATAGAGCGTGGTCTTATCGTGCCGGCCGAATACATAGAGACCGAGGAAGAACAAGCCGCCCATGAACAGGCAGCCTGCCAGTACGAGATCATAGGCGGCATCCTGGTTCTTTTTCAGGAAAAGCTGGTCTTTATCTCCCAGGAGTATTTTCTTATAGGTGCCCCCCTTGGTATGCCAGAAATTAGCCACCTGCATCAACACGAGGAGGGTATCCTGTTCGTTGGGCGGCAGGGCAATGGTACGGGTCGTCCAAAAAGGCCTGGAAGTCTCCGCTGTCCGGCCGGGATTCCCGTTCTGTACCTGGACGACCCCATTGATATATAATTTATAGGAGCAATATACGTCCGGCACTTCCAGGCCGATACGGGGCCGGTTCTTAGGCAGAAGGACGGTAAGCGTGTACGTGGCATATCCCTGAGAAGGCAAGGACTGGCCGTTCAGGTGCAGGTCTTTCCATAAAGAAGGAAAAGGGAAATAGTTCGGGGTTCCTGCAGCCGCGAGGCTATCCGGTGAGATAAGCTTTGACCAGTAGAAGCCCCATTCACCGTCCAGGACCGCCGGTCCTTTAAACAGGTTCTGTTCGCGCAGGTCCAGGACCCCTGCTTTTACCCGGGGAGCCGGAGGCTCCCCCGCGAAACAATGCGTGAAGACCGCCGAAGCCAGCAAAAAGACGAGTATTTTCAAGGAGGTTGAACTCATAAGGCCGGCCACTTAGTTACTTCATTTTGATGCACTTATTAGCGTATAGAACGTGGATTCCCTTAAAAAGTATATGGGTGGATAAAAAAAAGCGCCGCAGTGTGCGGCGCTTTTCCTTTTATATCGAAAAATACTTATTTCTTTTCCAGGAGCTTGAAGAACTGATCCAGCATCGGCAGGATGACGATACGGGTGCGGCGGTTGGCTGCGCGTCCTTCTTCCGTGTCGTTAGCCGCTACAGGAACGTATTCCCCGCGTCCGGCGGCGGTAATATGTGCAGGAGGCAGTCCGTATTGGTTCTGCAGGATCCTGACAACGGAAGTAGCGCGTTTCACGCTGAGGTCCCAGTTGTCGGTAAGTCCGCCGGGTCTCTTGTAAGGCTTGTTGTCCGTATGGCCTTCTACCATGAACTCGATATCAGGCTGTGCTTTCAGGACGGTGGCTACTTTGCCCAGGACGACCTTGGCATTGTCGGTTACGTCGAAGCTGCCGCTTTTGAAGAGGAGCTTGTCGGAAATGTCGATATAGATAACGCCCTTGTCGACCTTGATATTAATGTCCTTGTCGTCCATATTACCGATGGCGCCTTTCAGGTTCATCACGAGGGCCATATTGATGGAGTCCTTATGAGCGAGCTCGGTCTGGAGGTTTTGAATATACGCGTCCTTGGATCCGATATTGTCCAGGGACTTCTTTATGCTTTCTGCCTGAGAGCTGGAAATAACAGAAAGGTCCTGTAATTGCTTCAGGGTTACGTCATGATTCTGTTTCAGGAAATCGATCTGCTTGTTCAGGGCGTCTATCTGATTCTGCAGGGCTGTGCGTTGGGTGGCGTCCTGTGCAGTCAGGTCATTACAATTCTTGAGATCGCCGGCCAGTTTGGAATTAGCGGCTGTCAGCGAATCGATCTTCGCCTGAGCTGCTTTGAATTTTTTTGAACTTACGCATGAGAAAAGGAGTAGGGAAAGAGCGCCGAAAAGCAGGGTTTGTTTAAGCTTCATAGTAATATCATTTTTTTAAAAAAATTGTTTATTCCTGATCGCCGATGTGCAGTGCGATTCTGAAGAATAATGTCAAAGATAATCTATAAGAACAAAATAGCTAATTTGTTACAAACAAAATTAAGGCGAATTTAATGCCAAACTATGCGGCAGGACAAAACAGTTCCGTAAAAACCCTTATCGCGTGCGATTTGGCCGCCTTATTTTAATTGTATATGTTTATTTTTAAACAAACCGCGCAATGAGACAATTATTTTCAGCTAGCTTACTTTTCCTTACCCTGTTCTTCTCCTGCAAACTGATGCCGAAAGACCAAACGGCAAACGAAGCAAATAAAGGCCTGGCAAAGCTTTTGAACGATTATTACGAAGGCCGGATGAAGCTATTCCCGGCAGAAGCGACGGCCAATGGCGACGATCGTTACAACGATCTGCTGCCGGCAGATTTTACCGATAATTACCGCGATACGTTGAAAAGCTTCTATACAAAGATGCAAAACGGGCTCAATGATTTTCCAAGGGAAACTTTGAACGAAAGTGATCGTATAAGCTTCGATATTTTCAAATGGGAGCTGGGAACACGCCTGGAGGGGCTAAACTTCCCCAGCAACCAGATCCCCTTTAACCAGTTCTTCGCCCTGCCGCTCCTGCTCGGTCAGATGGGCAGCGGCGAGAGCATCCAGCCTTTCCGGACCGTCAAAGACCACGAGAATTGGCTGCTGCGCGCAAAGGCGTTCGGTCCCTGGACCGATAGCGCCATCGTCTATTTCAAAAAAGGAATGGCCACGAATTTTGTCCTGCCCCGTTCGCTGGTGGTGAAAATGATCCCGCAGATGGAAGCCATGGTCACGGAGCAGCCGGAGAAAAACCTTTTCTTCGGCCCTGTCGGCAAACTGAAAGGCCTTTCCGATACGACCGCCACTAAAAAGCTAACCGGCGAATACATCGCCGTGATCAAAGAGACCATTGTTCCCTCGTATAAGAAGCTCGCCGAATTCTTAAAGAAGGAATATTTGCCGAAGGCCCGGGCCTCTTCAGGGATCGATGCCGTTCCTAATGGCGCCGCCTATTATGCCTGGCTGGTAAAGGATCAGACCACGACCCAGAAAACACCGGAAGAGATCTATCAGACAGGTTTAAGGGAAGTGGCCCGTATCCGCGGCCTCATGGACAGTATCCAACAGTCCGTAGGTTTCAAGGGGGATCTGGCGGCCTTCTTCGAATATATGAAGACGGATAAAAAATTCATGCCGTATAAGACCCCGCAGGAGGTCCTGGCCGCCTTCGAGACCATCCACGAAAGGATGAAACCTCATCTTGCCCGTCTCTTCCATACCACTCCCAAAACGCCTTTCGAGATCCGGCAGACGGAGGCATTCCGGGCAGCCAGCGCCAGCGCGGAATACTTCCAGGGCACACCCGACGGCAAGCGCCCGGGCGTCTTTTATGTCCCCATCCTGGACGCGACGAAGTTCAACACCACTTCCGGCATGGAATCCCTCTTCCTGCACGAGGCCATTCCGGGCCATCACTACCAGATCTCCTTACAGCTGGAAGATACCCTGCTACCCGCTTTCCGCCGTTTCGGGGGCAATAACGCCTATGCGGAAGGCTGGGCCTTGTATTGCGAATCGCTGGGTAAGGAGCTGGGCCTTTATACGGACCCTTATCAATACATGGGCGCCTTGGGCGATGAGATCCACCGGGCGATCCGCCTCGTCGTGGATGTGGCGATCCATACCAAGGGGATGACCCGCGAGCAGGCCATTAAATATATGATGGACAACGAAGCCATTTCCGAAGAAGGCGCCACGGCCGAGATCGAACGTTATATGGCCGTTCCCGCGCAGGCCCTGGGTTATAAGATCGGCGCCCTTAAAATAAGAGAGCTGCGCGATAAGTACCAGGCGGAGCAAAAGGATAAATTCAGCCTCTCCGACTTTCACGACGAGGTCCTCAAAGACGGTCCCATGCCCCTGGATGTCCTTGAAAAGAAAATGGACGCCTGGGCGGAGAAAAAGAAATGATCCTGCGTTTACTTTAGAACAGCAAGCTCAGCTTGAGACCGGGTGTGACCGTTTTGAAAAAGTCATGAAAGTAAATACCGGGCTCGAGCGATAGCTTATCCTTGTTCAGCTTCAGCCGGCCGAGGCCCAGCCGGAAGGTATTTTTTTCCATGAATTCGCCTTCGCGGTGCGTCAACCAGCCGAATGAGAGGACAGGGAATATATTCAGGCGCAGGCCATTGCCACTCACTTCCGTGGGAGGAGCGACCCGTGTCATGAAATCGAAGGCATAGAAGACGGTCACAAAATCATTCCGGTAAGTCTGCAGATGCCCCTGTGCATTCGTGGCAAAGAAGAAATTGGGCTCCCAGGCCAATCCCAGTTCGTGGCCTATATGCGTCGTACTGTAAGCATTCGGTCGGAAGATGCGGTTGCTCACGTGCAGTTTGAGGCCCAGGCTGAAGGAGGGGACAAAATATCTCTGATAGTTCTGGATATTGGCTCCTATCAGCGTCTTGATATAATCATTATAATCCTGCACATAGCCGCCGGGCCGGCCGGCCGAGATCGCCGGGTCCGCGCCCAGGTGGACGGGGCCGCGGCCTGTGGTGGTCCAGACGACCCGTTTGCTGCTCCGCAGCAGGCGGACCTTATCATTCAGCCCGAAAGCTACATAGCTCTCCAGTTCGCTCCACTGATTGAGATAGAACGTCGCCCGGATGAGGGGTTTGGCGAGCATGATCGTAACTGTGTCCTGTTCCAGTTTGAGCAGGGCCAGGTCCTGCCGGTCCAGGAGAAAGGTGGTGGCCTGCGGCCGGGTCTGGCTGATCCGGATCTTTTTACGGCCGGACGTATCGACCAGGTAATCGATGTTTTTCGTAGTCAGCGGGTCGGAAAGGGAGTCGCGCAGGAGTTTGGTGTCGCTGATAAAGACCAGGAGCAGGGAATCGATATTGGTAAAATGATCCAGGCTGGCCAGGGCATCTGCTTCGAGGATGAGATGATTGCCTTTGCCGAGGTCGATCCGGAACCGCCGGTCGATGGCCGCAGGAGGAAAGTAAAAGGTCTTCTCTGCCGGAACGGTCACTTTCTTTTCCTGTGCGCATAGGTCGGACAGGATGCCCGTCAGACCGAGCATCAATAGTAAAAGGTGTCGCATGGTTCTTAGTTTTGAGGAGAGAGATTGATTTTTAGAATGTTGTTAAGGGAGGAGGTACGCGTGTTTGGCAAACGGTCGGCGCTGGGCAGCTCCTGGCTTTCCTCGGAAGAGGGCGGGTTGCCCCATCGTATCCGGAAGGGGCCGGAAGCTGTTCCCGAAGGGATCCGCGCCAGGGAAGCTCCGTTCCGCGGGGCCGGGTCCAGCTCGTTGACATGGATCACTCTTAGTTCCTTTCGGGCGGCCGGTGCGGGAAGGGATGGCCGGAAGGCGATGACGGGTGGGGTGCCGGGACGCAGAGGGCCCCTTAAAATGTCAAAGGAAGGGGTTTCGCTCCCGGTACGGACGGGCGTAATCCCCTGTAAACGGGGTTTGGATAAGCCGGTGACGCGCTGGTGCTTTCGCAGATCTGCCGGATCGGATGAAGCGGCTTTTTGTCCGGGGTCAAGGGCCAGGACCGGTGCTGCAGGTCCCGGAACAGGATGGGGAGCAGGCGCCGTGCTGTTGCCGGCAGAGCGGTTGGGCGGAAGATCCGTCCCCCGATGGCTGTGGCTGATCCCGGCAGCGGGCGGACTTTTCCGGAAGAGGGAGGCCGCGCCCCCTAATAGTAAGAGACAGGCCGCGGCGGTCCAATACCAGGCTGCGCTCCGGCGGCGGGGTTTTTTTCCGAGACGGGCGTGGAGCCTGTCCCAGGCAGCAGGCCGGTCCTTCAGTTCCCATTCCGGCAACGCTCCGGGCTCTTCGAGCCTTTCCTTCCATCCCGGGAACTCAGGGAGTTTTTCTTTTGACATAATTAATTCCTTTTTGCAATAGCATTTTTTGTAATAAGGCCCTTGCCTTGCTGAGCTGGGATTTGGAAGTGCCTTCCGCAATACCCAGGCTGGCGGCGATCTCTCCGTGGTCCATCCCTTCGATAACGAAGAGGTTGAAGACGGTGCGATACCCGACCGGGAGCTGTACGATCAGCGAGAGGATCTCCCCCGCGCTCAGCTGATCCAGCAAACCTTCGTCGAAACCCATTTCTTCCGGCGGGGCTTCCGTGAGCAGGGAAAAAACATTCCTTTTCCGGAGGAACATCAGGCATTCATTGACCATGATCCTTTTTATCCATGCGTGGAGGGGCCCCTCTCCCTGGTAGCGGAAGTCCTCCAGGCGCCGGAAGAACTTATAAAAGCCGTCCAGCAGCACTTCTTCGGCATCCTCCCTGTTCTTTACGTAGCGGCAGCAGACAGCCATCATCCGGTCCGCGAGCAGGTCGAACAGGCATTTCTGCGCGGCGGCGCTTCCGGAGCGGGCTTCTATGATCAGTTCGTGGGTGTCCATCTAACAGGATCGATGCTTTTATAGCAGCTTAAATGCAGTTTACGAACATCCGGTTGCCCGGTAAAATAAAAAAATTCTTCCTCCCGGAGGGACCCCGACCAAAAAAATTAGTTAAGAAGTACTAAAAAAATTAGTGTGCATAAAATATTTATTCTACCTTTATTGAATCAATAAATTTGGAGAACAAAAACTATTATTTATGTCAAACGCAGAAAAACTCAAGGCTTTAAAGCTGACGATGGACAAGATCGATAAGGATTTCGGGAAGGGCAGTGTAATGCTGATGAATGAAAGAAGCCAGGAAGCCATGGAGGTTATCTCTACCGGCTCGATCGGCCTGGATATGGCTCTGGGAGTTGGCGGCCTGCCTAAGGGCAGGGTGGTTGAAATATATGGACCCGAGTCCTCCGGTAAGACTACGCTGGCGACACATATCATCGCCGAAGCACAGAAAAAAGGCGGCATGTGCGCCATCATCGATGCGGAGCATGCTTTCGACAGCGCCTATGCCCAGAAGCTGGGTGTGGACATCGACAATCTCCTGATCTCGCAGCCTGATTATGGCGAACAGGGCCTGGAGATCGCAGACCGCCTGATCCTTTCCGGCGCATTGGACGTAGTCGTCATCGACTCCGTAGCCGCGCTGGTGCCAAAAGGGGAACTGGAAGGAGAAATGGGCGACAGCAAAATGGGATTGCAGGCACGTCTTATGTCGCAGGCCCTGCGGAAACTGACCGCCACCATCAGCAAGACCAATACCATTTGCATCTTCATCAACCAGCTCCGGGAAAAGATCGGCGTCATGTTCGGCAATCCCGAAACGACCACCGGTGGTAATGCGCTTAAATTTTATGCATCCGTACGCCTGGATATCCGCCGTATGGCACAGATCAAGGACGGAGAAGAAGCCATCGGTAACCGGATAAAAGTAAAAGTGGTCAAGAATAAAGTAGCTCCTCCTTTCCGGGCCGCTGAATTCGATATCGTCTTCGGAGAAGGGATCTCTAAAATGGGAGAGATCGTGGACATGGGCGTCGAGCTGGGTATCGTACAGAAAAGCGGCAGCTGGTTCAGCTATGGCAGCGACAAATTGGGACAAGGTCGCGACACCGTAAAACAATTATTTCACGACAATCCCGAACTGGCGACAGAAGTTGAAAACAAGATCCGTGAGAAAGTGAAAGAAATGCAATCAGCTTAATGCTGACCAGGAAGGGAAAATTTTGATAACGTTTTTTTAGAGTTTTAATTGGGTTAGTAAGTATGACGGCTTCGGTTTCCACCGGGGCCTTTTTTTGTCCATATAAATGGCAGTCATTCAATACTCTAAACGGGTAGAAATAAAAAAGGGGTCTGAATAGAAATTCAACCCCGTTTTAAAATCCAATATCCTATGAAAAACCGAGATAAAGGTATATGATTCGCATCAATTCTGCAATACCATTTTGTGGTAATTTAATTTTTAACAGGGGTTTTAAAGGGGGGCTAATTCTTCAACAGCTGGTTGGAAACGATCCTATTGCTCTCTTTATCAGCAACTCGTAAGATATATACCCCTTTTTCGAGGAATGAAATATTTATTACCTGTATTCCGGGTTGTAATCGTTTGCTTAAACGGATGGCTCCGCCTGCATCCATGATCTGCATATCCATGTTATGCTCCGAACGGATGATCAATAATTTATCTACAGGATTGGGATAGAATTTAAAATCGACCTCGCCGGATAAGCTTAGCTGTACCGACCTTGAATAAATGATCCTTCCATCACGGGTGGTATACCGGACTCGATACAGATCCACTCCATTGGGGGGTGCAATATCCGTCAGCTCATAATGATCGCTGTTGACTGATTTGCGCAGGACGCCGATCGTCTCAAAATGGTTGCCGTCCGAACAACGTTCGACGATGAAATAATCTCCCGCTTCTGTTCTGTCGACGGTCCATTGGATCGATACTTTGTTGAAGTCTTTCACCGCAGCAGAAAAATTTACGAACGTCACATCGTTAGCCCCTCTCTCCGCCTTCGGTTGATCGATGGTGGAGTCCGAGCTTTCATCCCCCTGCTGCGCCACAGAGGTGAGACAGCAAAGAAGGACCATTGATGTAAGTCCAAAAAATCTCTTCATGATAAGCACTACTTAGCAAAAACATAAAAGGAGCAAAACATTAACAAATTCCATGCCTGAGATGCAAAAACGATTTGGACCCATTAAAATTTTCCGGCAGATGTTATAATCTTCTTAAAACCGGGTTATCTTTCCATCTCTTAGCAGGACTAATTAAAACACCGCGTATGCAGTCTCCCGGCAGAAGGAAAATGAGTGGCTCCAAACGGATAGCGATGGTCGCACATGATAATAAAAAAAGCGAGCTGATCGAGTGGGCCATTTATAATAAGACCGTCCTCGCCCAACATCGCCTGTATGGTACGGGAACGACGGGAATGCTCCTGGAACAGGCCCTGGGCCAGTCGGTCAGCAAGTTCCTAAGCGGCCCGCTGGGCGGGGATCAGCAGATCGGGGCCCGTATTGCCGACGGCAAGATCGACGTATTGATCTTTTTCTGGGACCCCATGGAGGCGCAGCCCCATGACCCGGATATCAAGGCCCTCCTGCGTTTGGGCGTAGTATGGAATATCCCTTTTGCCTGCGACCGGACCACCGCCGACTTCCTGCTCACCTCTCCCCTCATGCACCAGGACTATGAGATCATCCTGCCCGATTACAGCCAATACGTCAAACGCCTGAATAAATAATCCACCGCATAAACAACCTCCTTATATGAAAAAAAAGCTTTTCACCGGCTTCTCCCTGCTATTGGGCCTCTTTGCCTTCGCCCAGACAAAGCCCCTGGCCGGCTTTAACGAAACAGCCGCCCGGCAGGAATTGGCCGTCGAAGAAAAATTCGACAGTTACCTGGATGCAAAGAACATCGGCGCCCATATCAAAACAATGTCCGCCCGCCCTCACCATGTGGGCTCGCCGGGTGGCAAGGCCGTCGCCGACTATATCTATACGCAATTCAAGAACTGGGGGTTCCAGGTAGAGACGGAGACCTTCTACGTGCTCTTCCCCACACCCAAAGAACGCCTCCTGGAAATGACCGGACCCGTTACCTATAAGGCGGTATTGGCCGAGCCTGCCCTGAAAGAGGATGCTACTTCCGGTCAGACCCAGGAACAATTACCCACGTATAATTGCTGGTCCCCGGATGGGGATGTGACGGGCGAGCTCGTCTTTGTCAATTACGGCATCCCGGAGGATTATGAGCAGCTGGAGAGAATGGGCGTATCCGTAAAGGGCAAGATCGTCATCGCCAAGTACGGCCATTCCTGGAGAGGCATCAAGCCGAAAGTAGCGCAGGAACATGGCGCGATCGGTTGTTTGATCTATTCCGATCCGAAGGACGATGGGTATTACCAGGGCGATGTGTATCCGAAAGGCGCTTTCAAGAGCGAATATGGCGTACAAAGAGGCTCGGTCATGGACATGCCGATCTATCCCGGGGACCCGCTGACGCCGGGTATCGGAGCGACAAAAGACGCCAAACGCCTGGACAGGAAGGATGTGATCAACCTGCTGAAGATCCCCGTCCTTCCCATCAGTTATCACGATGCAGCCCCCCTGTTACGCGCCCTGGAAGGACCCGTAGCGCCGGAAGCCTGGAGAGGAGCCCTTGCCTTTACCTATCATGTCGGGCCTGGTAAAGCCAAAGTGCATCTCAAGCTGGCCTTTAACTGGGATATCAAGCCCATCCATGATATTATCGCCCGTCTGCCCGGCAGCGAATGGCCCGATGAATGGGTGATCCGCGGCAATCATCACGACGCCTGGGTGAACGGGGCGGGCGATCCGCTAAGCGGTCAGGCAGCCATGCTGGAAGAAGCAAGGGCCGTCAGTGAATTGGTAAAGACAGGCTGGAAACCCCGGCGCAGCCTTATATACTGCGCCTGGGATGCAGAGGAGCCCGGTTTGTTAGGCTCTACCGAGTGGGTGGAGTACCATGCGGCCGAACTGCAGCAAAAAGCCGTCGTCTACATCAATTCGGACGACAACGGCCGCGGCTTCCTGCAGGCCGGAGGTTCGCATGCGCTGGAGCCTTTTATGAACGAGATCGCGCGGGATGTGATGGACCCCGAAGCCCATATCAGCCTCGCCGAACGCAAGCGCTCCGCGGAGCTGGTCTCGGCGGCAGGCGCCGGTACACTCCGGAAAGATCTCTTCAGTAAAAAAGGATTTTCGCTCAGCGCCCTGGGATCGGGATCGGATTTCTCGCCCTTCCTTCAGCATATCGGCGTACCCTCCTTCAATCTAAGCTTCGGCGGGGAGGACGCCGGCGGGGATTATCATTCGATCTATGATTCGTATGATGATTATGTCCGGTTCAAAGACGGCAACTTCGCCTACGGCGTCGCCCTGGCAAAAACAGCGGGGCGCACAGCCCTTCGCCTGGCGGATGCCCCCAATCTCCCCTTCGATTTCAAGGTCTTTTACAAGACGGTCAATGGCTATGCGGCAGAGCTGGTCGCTCTCCTGGATAAGATGCGGGAGAATACCACCCTGCGTAACCAACTGGTAAAAGAGAACCACTACCATTATGCCGAGGACCCGGAAAATAAGCTGCTCCTGCCTGCTGCCGAGGAAGAGATCCCCTACCTGAACTTCTCTCCCCTGCAGAATGCTCTGAACGATCTGGAAAAGACCAGCGCCCGTCTCTCCGATACCCTGAGTAAAGCGAAGCCGGGTGATCCCCGGCAAGACGCGATCAATCGTGCACTCTTCAAAGCGGAACAACAATTGCTGGCAGATAATGGCCTTCCCCGCCGGACCTGGTACCGGCATATCGTTTATGCGCCTGGTTTTTATACGGGATATGGCGTCAAGACCTTGCCTGGCATCCGGGAAGCCATCGAACAGCATGATTGGAAAGAAGCCCAGGAACAGATAGCGCTGGCCGCCGAAGTCCTGAAAAGATTCTCGGATTATCTCGGAGGAATCGTGAGTAGTCAGTTGTGAGTGGTGAGTTAAGAAAGGTAGGCCGGGAATGTTCCTATAAGAAATGAAAAAGCTGATACGATATACCACCCGCATTGCGGGCAGTCTGCTCCTGCTGTTGGGGCTGGCCTGGCTTTCTATTGGCGTCTATACGCTGTTGAACAAGGACCGGCTGTTAAAGGATGCCAAAGCGGAGATCGTCCGGCAGGTGAATGGTGACTGGCAGATCGGTCGGATGGACCTCTCCCTGCTGCAGCATTTTCCCTATATCAGCCTGCAACTGTCGAAAGTAGTGCTGCGCGACAGCGGGTGGCAGCGACACCATCACGACCTCCTGGAGGCGGAGGGTATTTCCATCCGGCTATCCCTGTTCAAAGGTCTTTTCAACAGGCGTCCACAGGCCGATAAGATCTTCCTGGAGCAAGGCGCTTTTTATTTCTTCACCGATACTGCCGGGTATACCAATGCGACGGTATTCGACGGACCCAACAAAGGAAAGCGAAACAAGAAGATCTCCCCTCCCGACATCTCTCTCCGCAACATGCGATTCATTTGGGAGGAGCAGAACAAGAAATGTCTTTATGATCTCTTCGTAAAGCAGCTGGACTGCAGGATGCGGCAGGAGCAAAGGGCGCTGGACCTGCAGGTGAATACGAGCCTGCATCTGAACGATTGCTCTTTCAACACAGAGAAGGCGCCTTTCCTGAGGGATAAGGAGATCTCCGGCCGATTTGCCCTGCAACTGAATACAGCGAGCAGGATCCTCCAGGGCAACAGGATCTTGTTCCTGCTGGATGGGCATCCCTTTCATCTTTCGGGAAGGTTCTTCCCGGATGTACGACCGGACCCTTTTAGCCTTACCCTGGAGACCTCTGCCATCCCTTACCGTCTCGCGGCGGGGCTTTTTCCTTTGCACCTGCGGGAAAAGTTGGACGACTATGCTATCGACAGACCGGTGTCCCTGACGCTGATCATCGATGCAAGCCTGGCGGATAAGCCGAAACCTATGGTAACGGCCCGCCTTACCGTCGCGGATAAATTGTTTATTTCCTATAAAGGCCCTTTTTACCAGGGCGACAGCATTCCCGCTCCGGTCCCGGAAAACCTGGATCTCGATTCCCTGCGCTGGGCCCCTTTTAAGAGAAATAATCGATAACTTTACAGGCTTTTTTTAAATCTGTTCTCATGCCATTTACGATACAGTCCGCCTATGCGCCCGCCGGCGATCAGCCGGAAGCCATCCGTCAGCTGACGGAAGGTGTTCTCAACGGTGAAAGATACCAGACCCTTTTGGGCGTCACCGGCTCGGGAAAGACCTTTACGATCGCCAACCTGATCCAGAACGTGCAAAGGCCCACGCTGGTCCTCACCCATAATAAGACCCTCGTGGCGCAGCTGTACGGGGAGTTCAAACAATTCTTCCCCGATAATGCCGTAGGCTATTTTGTCTCCTACTATGATTACTACCAGCCGGAAGCCTATATGCCGGTGAGCAATACGTATATCGAGAAAGACCTTTCCATCAATGCGGAGCTGGAAAAGCTGCGCCTGCAGGCAACTACGCAGCTATTAAGCGGCCGCAGGGATATCATTGTCGTGGCCTCCGTGAGCTGTATTTACGGTATCGGCAATCCCGCGGAGTTCGAGAACGGGATCGTACGCGTCCAGCGCGGGCAAACGATCTCGAGGCAGGGCTTCCTGCACGCCCTTGTCAATTCTCTGTACAAGCGCAGCGAGGTGGAATTCGGGAGAGCGAATTTCCGGGTCAAAGGAGATACGGTAGATATCAACCTGCCTTACGTGGACTATGGTTACCGCATCAGTTTTTTCGGGGATGAGATCGAAGAGATAGAGAGCTTCGATATCCAATCCGGCAAGCGGATCACTGTGATGCAGGATGCCGCTATCTTTCCCGCCAACCTTTACCTGGCGCCGAAGGACATCCTGCACCAGGTGCTCTACGAGATACAGGACGAGCTGGCGGCGCAGGTCACCTATTTTAAAAATACCGGTAAGTATATCGAAGCGCAACGATTGAGCGAACGGGTGAACTACGACGTGGAGATGATCCGCGAGCTGGGATACTGCAATGGCGTGGAGAACTATTCCCGTTTCTTCGACCGCAGGTCACCGGGTACCCGGCCTTTCTGCCTGCTGGATTATTTTCCGAAAGATTTTCTCTGCGTGCTCGACGAGAGCCATCAGACGGTACCGCAGATAAGCGGGATGTACGGGGGAGACCGCAGCCGCAAGCTGACCCTGGTGGATTATGGGTTCCGGCTGCCCAGCGCCCTGGATAACAGGCCCCTCAATTTCCATGAATTCGAGTCCATGATAGACCAGACCATTTTCGTCTCCGCGACCCCCGGCGAATATGAATTGGAAAAAAGCGAGGGGATCGTCGTAGAACAGGTAGTAAGGCCCACCGGCTTGCTGGACCCTCCTATCGAAGTGAGGCCCAGCGTCAACCAGATCGATGACCTGCTCGACGCGATCGATCTGCGTGTGAAAAAAGGGGACCGTGTCCTCGTGACCACCCTTACCAAGAGAATGGCGGAAGAAATGGATAAATACCTGCATCGCATCGACATTAAATCCAAATATATCCACAGTGAAGTAGATACCCTGGAAAGGGTAGAGATCCTTCGTGAGCTGCGCCTGGGAGTGATCGACGTTTTGGTGGGTGTGAACCTCCTCAGGGAGGGCCTGGACCTTCCCGAAGTTTCCCTCGTGGCCATCCTGGACGCAGATAAGGAAGGCTTTCTCCGCAATGAGCGATCCCTCACACAGACGGCGGGACGCGCCGCAAGGAACGTGGACGGGTTGGTGATCTTCTACGCCGACAAGATCACGGAGAGCATGCAGAAGACCATGGACGAGACCCTCCGGCGCCGCGAAAAGCAGATCGCCTTTAACGAGAAACACGGCATCACTCCCCGGACCGTCAATAAATCGAAAGAAGACGTGTTCGCCCAGACCTCCGTGCTGGATATCAAAGGCTATGACCCTGCGAATCCCTATGCGCTGGCTCCGGATGAAGACCTGGTGACCATCGCCGCGGAAGATGAGGAGGTCTACCAGACCATTCCGCAGCTGGAAAAAGCGATCGGGAAGACAAAAAAGGAAATGGAGAAAGCCGCCCGCGACCTGGATTTTATGGAGGCCGCCCGCCTGCGCGATGAGATGTTCAACTTGAAGAAACGATTGGAGGAGATGAAGGGGTGAGGGGTGGCTTGCCGGATATTCCACGGATGGGTTTAGTTTCCCTAAGTAGAAAGGATTATTTTTTTAAAAGCCAGGGCAGCAGCACAGCAGTTTGTCTTGAAAAGGCGTTCTTTCGGGTGTCATTGTTCTATCATCCATCCTGAAAAACTGTATATATGAAAATTTCCCACCGTTCGCCCTTCAGCCCGTTCATTGTCTCCTTGCTTGTAAAGATCGTGCGTGCCGACCTTTTCCTGCGCACCCTGTTACTGCCCCGCCGGAAAAAGGTCCTTGTGCTGTCCAGGCTGGTCAGCAAAGGTTCAGGAGGTAAATAACTCCTGTTTCCTGGAAGAGATTTAGTTTCATTGCGGTGGGGAACTATTGCAGTTTCTTCTTTTCCTTTGACGCCTTCAATGCCTTTGCATTCTGGCTGCTCACTATTTTTTTGCCCGTTTTGGATTCTATTTCCTTACGGGTGTTCCCGGCAACCGTTCCGCCCTGCTCCGCGACCAGCTTGCTTTCGTCAAAAGTGACAGGTTTCTTTTCCTTAGAAATCTCACTGGTAGTCGCTTCGGCCAGCATGTTCAAGACCAATTCCAGGTTGGTCATATTATCCCGCAGGCTTTCCTTTTTCAGGTCTTTAAATTGTTTATATTCCTGCACTGTTTTTCCGCTCCATGCCTGGGTAATGATATCTGTCAGGGTTGCGAATTGTTGTCCTTTTTTCACACCCCGGCTCTCCCATTCCTCTGTCAGTTCCTTTCGGATCTCTATGCTTTTCAGCCGTTGATTGACCCACTCTTTACTATAACCCAATTTCAGGTAGTTCTCCATTGCCCGATCGATCCCTTTTTCCGGGTCCTGGCTTTCTTCGATCCGTTCGTAGCCGACTTTTGCGAGCCATTGCTTGAAGGGTTCCGCTTTGGGGGAGGGGATAGATTGGATAAGCCTCAATAATTGTTCAGTATCAGCTACATCTGTGAGATAAAACTTACCATCAGCCGCCTGCATTTTCAGTTGACTACAATTTGTAGTCAACTCACTACCTTCTTGTTTCAGCCTGTTTTTAAGTACACTCCAATACTTTCGAGGATTGGGGCTATCTGTGAGTGTGCTAATAATATCGACAATGCTAAAATACCACTTCCCTTTCTCCGCATCCCAGTGGCTGCGTATCTTTTGCGATTCGAATAATTTGATGTTGCTCATAAGATCATCGTTTAATTACAGCAAATTTAACGAACCTGCCAACACGAAAACTAAAAAAATTAGCAGCAGCGAATATTGCGAAACTGGTAAATTACCTACCTTCACCAGATGAAGAAAAAGCTATTCCTGCTGGACGCCCTGGCGCTTATTTTCCGCGCCTATTATGCTCTTATCCGAAGCCCCCGGATCACTTCCAAGGGCCGCAATACCAATGCACAATTCGGATTCACCAATGCGCTGGTCGACCTGATCAACAATCAGCATCCTTCGCATATGGCGGTCTGCTTCGATACGCATGCTCCTACGGAAAGGCATACCGATTTCGCAGATTACAAGGCCAACCGGCAGGAAGCGCCGGAGGATATCCTCAGCGCCGTTCCTGACATCAAGGCCATTATCACCGGCTTCAACATCCCCTGCATGGAGCTGGATGGCTATGAGGCGGATGATGTGATCGGCACCCTGAGCAAACAGGCTGCCGCGGCGGGGTACGAGGTATATATGGTCACTCCCGATAAGGATTATGGACAGCTGGTGTCCGAAAAGATAAAAATATACAAGCCTCCTTACCAGGGCAGCAATGTCGAGATCATGGGCCCCGAGGAGGTCTGCGCCAAATGGAATATCAAGGATGTCTCGCAGGTCATAGATATCCTTGGCCTGATGGGTGATGCCGTGGATAATATTCCCGGCATCCCGGGGGTCGGTGAGAAAACGGCCGCCAAATTACTGGCTGAATATAGTACCCTGGAAAATGTCCTCGCCAATGCCGATAAGATCAAGGGCGCGCTGGGAGAGAAGGTCCGGGCGGGAAAAGACCTGGCGATCCTGAGCAAGAAGCTGGCTACCATCATCACACAGGTGCCCGTGGAATTCCATGAAGAGAACTTCCGGCTGAAGGACTGGAACAGGCAGGCCCTCACCGATATATTCACCGAGCTGGAATTCAAGTCCATCGGGAAAAGGATCCTGGGAGAGGAGTTCGGGCAGGTGGCGGGTGCGGCGCCAGAAGGAGTACAGGTCGACCTTTTTGGAAACCCGGTCGCAGCCAAGACAGCCCCCGTCAAGGTCAAGCCTACCGGCGAAAAACATGCGGGGTGGGCAAGTTTCGGCAAAGGAACGGGGGCACAGCCCGATCTCGAACAGCTGCAGGAGGCAAGCTCCCGGCTGGCCGCCGCCGCCGAAGAAGGCACAGCCGGCGCTATGGAGACCGAAGAGGTCGCCGGCGCCGCCAATGCGCTGCATGCCGATAAGCATCTCGGCAATTCACCCCATACCTATACGGCCGTTACAGAGGAATCCGCCATCCGGGAGCTGGTGGAAAAACTGCTCGCCCAAAAAGAGATCTGTTTCGATACGGAAACCACCGGTCTCGATGCCAATGACGTGGAACTGGTAGGCATGAGCTTCTCCTGCCAGCCGGGCGAAGCTTGGTATGTGCCCTGTCCCGCCGACCAGGCGGAGACCAAAAAGATCCTGCAGGCTTTTAGGCCCCTCTTCGATCATCCCACCCTTGTCTGGATCGGTCAGAACCTCAAATACGACCTGCTTGTCCTGAAATGGTATGGGATAGAGCCCCAGGGTCCTGTCTTCGATACCATGCTGGCCCATTATGTGATCGAGCCCGAAGGCAAGCGCAGCATGGACCTGCTCAGTGCGCAGTTCCTGGGTTATGAACCCGTACCCATCGAAGAGCTGATCGGCAAAAAGGGAAAGGGGCAGGGAACGATGCGGGATGCGCCGCTGGACAAGATCACGGATTACGCAGCGGAAGACGCCGATATCACCCTCCGCCTCAAACATACTTTCCTGCCGATGCTCGGCGCTAAAAAGGTAGAAAAAGTTTTCTATGAAGTGGAAAATCCGCTGGTAAAGGTCCTGACCAATATGGAATACGAAGGCATCAGGGTGGATATGAACTTCCTCCAGGAATATTCGAAGGAGCTGGAAAAAGAGGCAAAACAAGCGGAACAAAAGGTATATGCGCAGGCGGGGCAGCCTTTCAACCTTGCGTCCCCCAAGCAACTAGGCGAGATCCTTTTCGAAAAGATGCAGCTGGACCCCAAGGCGAAAAAAACAAAGACGGGACAATATGCCACCGGCGAGGACGTGTTGCTGAAGCTGGCCAATAAGCATAAGATCGTGGATGATATCCTCGCTTTCCGGGAACTGACGAAACTGAAATCAACGTACGTGGACGCCCTGCCCCTGATGGTCAATCGCAAGACGGGCAGGGTCCATACCAGCTATGCGCAGGCAGTGGCCGTCACAGGCCGCCTCAGCTCCAATAACCCCAACCTGCAGAATATCCCCATCCGGACGGAGCGGGGGAGGGAGATCCGGAAAGCTTTTATCCCCAGGGATAACGACCATGTGCTGGTATCGGCCGACTATTCCCAGATCGAATTGCGGATCGTCGCCGCTATCAGCGCCGACCCGAATATGTGTGACGCCTTCCGGACAGGAAAGGATATCCATACCGCCACCGCCGCTAAAGTATTCGGGGTGGAAGAAAAGGACGTGACCAAGGAAATGCGGTATAAGGCCAAAAGCGTCAATTTCGGCATTATCTACGGGCAGGGGGCTTTCGGCCTGGCGGACAACCTGGGCATCAGCCGGACGGAGGCAAAAGAGATCATCGACACCTATAAAAAGCAATTCGCCAATATTCAGAAATACATGGACGATACGATCAATTTCGCCAGGGAAAATGGTTATGTCGAGACCTTGATGGGCCGGAAGCGCTGGCTGAAAGACATCAATTCCGCCAATTTTACCGTCCGGGGCTTCGCCGAAAGGAATGCCATCAACTCCCCGATCCAGGGCACCGCCGCCGACATGATCAAGCTGGCCATGATCCGCATCGACGAAGAGTTCAGGCAGCAAAAGTTCCGGTCCAAAATGCTGCTGCAGGTGCATGACGAACTGGTATTCGACGCCTATAAAGATGAATTAGAGATAATTAAACCTATAATAATTCGTTGTATGCAAACGGCCCTTATTTTACCCAATGGAGTGCCCGCTAATGCAGAGATCGGGTCAGGGGTTAACTGGCTGGAAGCACATTAACAAAATAGGCTGCACCGGAAGGACCTGCGGATGCCGATTTAACAAATCTTTTTTAGAACCTCTTCAAACTTTTCGACCCGTTGAAAGTCATAGTATAGAGTCATTCCTTAGGATGGCCTTAAAGTTGCACCCGCTTGTTCTAAATGTTAAACACATATATATGAAAGTATTTCGTACTATATTATTTTCGGTCCTTGCCTTCGCCTTTTCCGGCGTCGCCCTGGCGCAGGATGCACAGGCAAGCTGGCCCAGAAGTTTTACGACGGATGACGGTACGGTCGTCAAGATCTACCAGCCACAGCCCGAAACTTTTTCCGACAATATACTCAAGTCCCGCTGGGCCATTTCCGTGCTCCAGAATGGCAAGGCCGACCCGATATTCGGGACTTTCTGGTCAGTAGCGAATGTAGAAACAGACAGGGACAATCGCAGGGTCATCATTCAGTCCGTGAAGGTGCCTAACATTAAATTTCCCGGGCAGACGGACGATAATTTCATCAGCAGTCTGAAGACGACCCTCGAAGCGAACCTGCCCCAGGCGGCGGGGGATATCTCCCTGGACGAGGTCCTTGCTTCCCTGGATCAGAACCAGGAGCAGAAGAAATTATCCAAAGACCTGAATACGACGGCGCCGAGGATCATTTATGCCTCGCATCCTTCCCTGCTCGTCATGATCGACGGGCAACCTAAATTACAGAATAACAAAGACTGGAACCTGGACGTGGTAGTGAATACGCCGTTCACGATCGTCAAGAACAATGACGGCCAGTTCTATTTATACGGCGGCAAGCATTGGTACCGGGCGTCTTCCGCTACAGGGCCTTATTCCCCCGCCGGCAGCAATATTCCTTCGAACCTGCAACAGGTACAGACTTCCGTGGATGAAGCCAACAGCTCCAATGCCGGTTATGTGGATTCTGCCGGGGCTGCGCAGGACAATGTGGTCTCCGATATCATCGTGAGCACTTCCCCTGCCGAACTGATCCAGTCCGACGGGCAGGCGAGCCTGAGCCCTATCGATGGAACGAACCTGTCCTATGTAAGTAATTCTTCGAATGATATTTTCAAGGACCAGGGCACCGGCACGTATTATGTGCTGATCTCCGGGCGCTGGTATGCTTCCAACTCCCTGACCGGAGGCTGGCATTATGTGGCTTCGAATGCGCTTCCCGGCGATTTTGCGAAGATCCCCGAAGGCTCGCCCAAGGACAATGTATTGGCCAGTGTAGCCGGTACGACGGCCGCCCGCGAGGCCGTCATGGATGCGCAGATCCCGCAGACCGCGAAGGTAGACCGCAGCACGGCTTCGACCAGCGTGAATTATAACGGTGATCCGAAGTTCGCGCCCATTGACGGCACCGACATGCAATATGGTACGAATACCTCTTCTTCCGTAGTGCTCTATAATGGCGTTTACTATACGGTGGATAACGGGGTATGGTTCCAGGGCCCCAGCCCTTCAGGTCCCTGGACGGTAGCTACAGAAAGGCCCGACGAAGTGGACAGGATCCCGCCGAGCTCTCCTTTGTATAATATCAAATATGTTTATGTATACGATGTGACCCCGCAGTATGTCTATATGGGATATACACCCGGTTATCTGAACGCATACATATACGGGCCGACCGTGGTATACGGTACGGGATTCTATTACAATCCCTGGTATGACGGGTTCTATTATCCCCGTCCCTGGACCTGGGGGTTCAATGTATGCTATAATCCCTGGGCGGGATGGAGCCTTGGATGGGGTTATGGCGGCGGCTGGTTCCATTTCGGCGTAGGCTTTGGCCGTTACGGATATGGGGGTGGCTGGGGCGGCGGCGGCTGGTGGGGACCGCATATCTATCGTCCTCCTTATGTATACAGCCGCTATCGCTCGGTGGGTTATTATGGCAACAGGACGGTATTCAACCGTAGCCGGAATGTCTATGTGAATAATTACAGGACCAATATATACAGGAACAGAGGCGGTGTGGTCACAAGGGATAACAGGTCCTTCAACAACTACCGGACGGTCAACGGACGGAGCGCCGCCGGAGGGTTCAACCGGTCGCAGAATTTTAACAATGGTACACGCGGGGCCAGCGGCCAGTTCGGTAATACCGGCAATCGCCCCGGAACGCAAGGCAGGCCTGGTGGCGCTGGCGGGATGAACCGGCAGCCGAATAACGTATTTTCCGACAGGAACGGTAATGTCTTTCAGCGCCAGGGCAACAACCAGTGGCAGCAACGGCAACCGAATAACCAGTGGAGGCAGGTGCCTAATAACAACCGGTCCGTGCCGAATTTGAACCGCGACCAGCAGATGCGGGACCGCGGCCAGGTAAGGACGCAGAATTTTGAGCGGGGCCGGAGCGGTGGATTCACGGCGCCCAGCCGGCCTTCGGGCGGAGGGTTCAGCGCCCCGAGCAGACCTTCCGGCGGCGGTGGAGGAGTTAGCAGGCCCAGCGGGGGTGGCGGCGGCAGCCGGTCTTCCGGCAGTGGAGGCGGGGGTGGCGGCAGCCGGCCAGGCAGAAGAGGATAAGTATGATTCCCACATTATATTACTGTTATGACGCGTATTGCGGTTGGTGTTACGGATTCAGTCCCGTCATCAACCGCATTTTTGAGCAATACAGGCACCGGCTTGCCTTTGAGGTACTATCGGGGGGCATGATCCTGCCGGCTGAGCCGACGCCTATTTCCGTAACGGCGCCCTATCTCCGGGAATCTTACAAGACGGTGGAGGAAAGGACGGGTATCGTATTCGGAAAGGACTGGCTTTGGCATATTTTCAATCCAGAGGACAGCGACTGGTACCCCAACTCCGAAAAGCCCGCCATTGCGCTCTGCGTATTCAAGGATTATTATCCCGGCCTGGCCATTCCCTTTACGAAAGACCTTCAGTATGCCCTTCACCAGGAGGGGCGCGATCTTTGCGATGATGAGGCTTACCGGCATCTCCTGGAGAAATATTTCATTCCGGAGGACGAGTTCTATGCCCGGCTGCATAGCGATGAATACAAGGAAAAAGCCTGGTACGAATTCGCCCTGGTAAAGCAATTGAAGGTCTCCGGATTTCCGACCGTTCTGCTGCAAACGGGGGAGTCGAAATTCTTCCTGTTGGCCCAGGGATATACGGACGAAGAAACACTGCAGGCAAGGATTGACCAGGTGCTCCGGGAGCTGGCCACCCTTTCGCCCCCGGCAGGCGGATCGTCCATCCATTAAAAAATTTATCTTACCTTGCACATCCCTTAAAAAGTATAGAATAACTCAACAAACAATATGGAATATAACAAAATCATTGCCGTAACCGGAATGCCGGGATTGTACGAATTGCTAAGCAGTAAAGCGGATGGCGCCATCGTTCGTTCGCTGGACGACAAGAGCACAAAGTTTGTGTCCAGCCGCATCCATAATTTCTCTCACCTGGAGAGCATCGAAATTTATACGGTACGTGACAACGTTAACCTCGTGGACATTTTGAAGGCGATGGAAAGCAGCACGGAAAAATTACCGGGCGACAAAGATCCCAAGGACCTGAAGAATTACTTTACGAAAGTTTATCCCGACCTGGATTTCGACCGCGTCTATAGCAGCGATCTTAAAAAGATGATAAAATGGTTCACCGTCCTGAAAAATAACAAGGTCGAGATCAAGCTGTCCGAAGCGCCCGAAGAAGAGGAACCTGGTGAAGCGGGCGTAGAAGAAAAAAAGGCGAAGCCTGCAGCAGAGAAAAAAGCGGCCGCGCCCTCCAAGGCGAAAGAAACCAAGGAAGTCAAAGAGGTGAAAGAAGAGAAGAAGGCCAAGGAAGAAAAGGAACCTAAGGAAGAGAAAAAAGCAAAAGCACCCGCAGCGGAAAAGAAACCTGCCGCGAAGAAAAAGGCCGAGCCGGAAGAAAAAGAAAAGAAGGCAGCGCCTAAGAAAGCAGCGCCCAAGAAAAAAAGCTAATGGACGGCAGACAGCAATCTGCTGCGCCCGAAACAATATTATATGAATTACACAGCTGAACTAAAGAAACCCGAAAGGCATTTTTTGCCCGCCGATTTTGCCATAACGGATTGGACAGCCCTGGAGCCTTATTTTAAGCAGCTGGAAGAAAGGGTGCTGGAATCTCCGGAAGCGCTGGAAAAGTGGCTCATGGATACCAGCGAGCTGGAAGCAGTGGTCAGCGAAGATATCTGCTGGAGACAGATACGCATGACCTGCGATACGGAAAATAAAAAGCTGGAAGAGGCCTTCAATTATTTTTGCATGGAGATCCAGCCGAAGATCCAGCCTTATGCAGACCGGCTGAACCGCAAGCTGGTGGAAAGCCCCCTCTCCCAAAAACTAGACAACAGGAAATACTTTACCTACCTACGCTCCGTAAGGCAGCGCATCGAGCTTTTCCGGGAAGAAAATATCCCCCTACAGGCGGACTTGAGCGTACTGGCCCAGCAATTCGGGGTCATCTCCGGAAAGATGACGATCACCGTGAACGGGCAGGAGTACACGCTGCAGCAGGCAGCGGCCTTCCTGGAAAAACCCGACAGGGCGCTGCGCGAGGAGGTCTATCGTAAGATCCAGGAAAGAAGATCGCTGGACAGGGAGCCCCTGAACGAACTCTATTCGCAGTTGATCGCCCGCCGGCACCAGGTGGCCGTCAATGCCGGCTTCGCCAATTACCGCGATTATAAATTCCAGGAGCTTGGACGATTCGATTATACAAAGGAAGACTGCTTCCGTTTCCATGAAGCCGTGAAGGAGCATATCCTTCCCCTGGTCAACCGGATCAATGAGAACAAACGTAAAAAACTGGGGCTCGATAGTCTGCGGCCCTGGGATACGGAGGCCGAACCTGCCGGTACGGAGCCGCTAAAACCTTTTAAGACGGCCGAGGAACTGATCGCCAAAACTACGGCCTGCTTCGACCAGCTAAATCCTTTTTTCGGGGATTGTCTCCGGACCATGCGGACCATGGGGCGGTTCGACCTAGAAAGCAGGAAGGGGAAAGCACCTGGCGGTTACAACTGTCCGTTAGCGGAGACCGGAGCCCCTTTCATCTTCATGAATGCCGCGGGACAGATGGGTGATCTCACGACGATGGTCCATGAAGGCGGCCATGCCATACATTCCTTCCTCGCACATCCGCTGGAATTAAGTTCCTTCAAGGACTATCCCATGGAGATCGCCGAAGTGGCCAGCATGTCCATGGAATTATTCAGTATGGATCACTGGCAACTCTTCTTCGACAATAAAAACGATTTAGCAAAAGCATATGAACATCAGCTGGAAAGGGTGATCACTATTTTTCCCTGGATCGCTACCATCGATAAGTTCCAGCATTGGGTATACGAAAATCCCCAACATAGCCTGGAAGAGCGAAAATCAAGGTGGTACGAGATCCTGGAAGAGTTCTCTACCTCTGCTATTGACTGGACCGGACTGGAAAATTATCGCCAATATGGCTGGCAAAGACAACTGCATTTATTCGAAGTGCCGTTCTATTATATCGAATACGGCATTGCCCAGCTAGGCGCCATCGGGCTGTGGAAGCAATATAACGAGAACAAAGAGAAAGCGTTAAGTAACTATATGGCCGCATTAGCCCTCGGCGGAACGAGGACCCTTCCCGAATTGTATGCTGCAGCTGGCTTAAAGTTCGATTTTTCAAAAGAGCACATCAAAGATTTAATGCAATTCGTTAGTACTGAAATGGAACTGAGGTGTTATAGTTGACGGGGAAAAAATACCCGGAAAGTGGTATGACTAGGTGTTGTTCGTATGCTTTTAAACGGCTATATTTGCAATAGACATGTAAACTACGTTCGGATGGGAAGCCATCTGTTACTATAAAAGAGCTACTAATCAGAGCCTTAACCAAAAGTCCCGGTGTTTCTACATCGGGGCTTTCGTTTTACATCCATCACTCGTTGCAGCTCTTGCAAACTCCACTTACAACCATCTCTACCTGTTGGGAAACAAATCCTTTCGGAAGACGTATATCCGGCACAGTGACATCTTCCAGGCAGACGGTATTGCCGCATGCCTGACAGACAAAATGAACATGATCGTCGTGATGATGTCCTTCCGAACAATTGTCTTTGCACAGTGCATATCGTATGGAGTTATCCGCGGTAGGGATACTATGGATAAGACCCTTTTCCAAAAAAGCCTGCAGGGTCCTGTAAACGGTAACGCGATCGAACTTTTCGCCCGCTTTCTTTTCAATATCGCTGTGTGACAAAGCGCCATCGTGACCGAGGAATAATTCCAGGATCTTCGTCCGGCCTGAGGTAACACTCAGTTGATTTCGTTTGAGGATCTCGCTTATTTTCTTTCCCATAGACTCGCGTCTTAAAATATCTTACCGATGATCAGCCCGGGTTATTACCAAACAAAGAGTTGGCAAACCGCGGTGCGGAGGCCTTTTCTTTCAGCAGGACCCTGATATCTTTTTCCAGTTCATCCAATTCATCTTTCTTCAGACTGTCGTAGATCTTCCTGACCGAGCCGCTCTTATCGACCAAAGCGATGAATTGCGTATGGAGGAACTGTTCGTTGATGTTCACATTATTGTTCTGCGGATCGTCCAGCAGATAGCTGACCCTTGCCATATTGTAGAGACTATCTTTCCGTCCTGTAAGGAACCACCATTTCGAAGGATCGGCGCCCAGGGAATCCGCATATTTTTTCATCCGCAGGACACTGTCCGTCTCCGGGTCCACCGTGTGGGAGAGGATACGGAAATCCGGCTCCTTCGCATATTCGAGGTATAGTTTCCGGACATTGGCATTCATCCTGGGACAGATGCCTTTGCAGGTAGTAAAAAAATATTCCACGACAAAGACCTTACCCTCGACATCCTTTTGCGTGATCTGCTTTCCTTCCTGGTTCGTAAAGGAAAAAGGCTTCACATTGCTCAGCACGGGCAATTCCACCTTCCCGAATCCCGGAATGATCTTCCCCAGGACCACATAGAACCCCAGGAACAGCAGCACGAAAAATCCAATGAAAAACAGGGCCTTTTTACTCATATTCCAAAGTTACGCCGGTCTATCCAAGCCGCCTCTTAAAAAAATAGAACAAATTTTTCGCAACATTGTTGCAATTGCCTAAATTTGCTCCTTCGTATGCGTATTAAAATAAACTGGGATGCCCTGGGCATCACTACTTCCATACTTTGCGCCGTCCATTGCGCCATCCTGCCCCTGGCGGTGGCCAGCCTGCCCATATTGGGCGTGAATATCGTGGACAACGCTTCCTTTGAATACGGGATGATCGCGCTGGCCTTCCTGATAGGCTCCCGGGCCCTCCTGCACGGTTACCGCAAACATCACCGCCGGCTTTTGCCCCTGCTGCTATTCTATGCTGGTATGATCCTGCTGCTGGCCAAGCAGGTATGGCATGAACAGCAATTCCGGCTCCTGCCCTTCGCCGTCCTTCTGATCGTCATTGCCCATATCCTGAATTACCGGCTTTCCAGGCCCGTTCCGGCGCAAGCCGCCTCTCTTTCCCCTTCCGGCGGGTAAATTCCCGATTTCAGAACAGGCAGTCGCTCGGAATTCTTATTTTTGTATAGTAAATTGTGCATTATGATCAAAACAGGCAACCCGGTAATCAGTATTTATACGGAAATGACCCCCAATCCGGAAACAATGAAATTCGTGGCGAACAAGCTTTTGTATCCGGGTAAGAGCATTGATTTCCCGGATGTAGAGGTTGCGAAGCCTTCTCCTCTTGCTATCGAATTATTCGGATTCCCCTTTATAAAAAGCGTCTTCATCGCCAGCAATTTCGTGACGCTGACCAAGACCTCCGACACCGATTGGAATGACGTGATCCCCGCTATCCGCCAGTTCCTGAAGGAATACCTGGAAGAAGGAAAGCCGGTCATCAATGAAGAAGATGTGGTCCTCGTTAAATCCGAAGGCAATATCATCGACGCCGACGACGACGATGTGGTCAAACGCATTAAAGAGCTGCTGGAGAATTACGTAAAGCCCGCCGTCGAAATGGATGGAGGCGCGATACAATTCAAAAGCTATCAGGAAGGCGTTGTAAACCTTATGCTCCAGGGCTCCTGCTCGGGTTGCCCTTCTTCCATGATCACTCTCAAAGCCGGTATCGAAGGCATGATGAAACGTATGATACCGGAGGTCAGGGAGGTAGTGGCCGAAGCGGAATAATATTCATGTGAACCTACACACGCTCTATCAGCAATTCCAGGCGGACCTGCAACAAACCACCTGGCTCGAATTCATCGCCGTCATCTGCGGCATCGCCAGCGTCGTTCTTTCCAGGATGGAAAATATCCTCCTCTATCCCGTAGGGATGGTCAATACCGGCATCTATATCTACCTGTATGTTACGCACGGCCTCTATGGGGACGCTTCCGTAAATCTTTATTATACCGTGATGAGCATTACGGGCTGGATTCTGTGGGCCCGAAAAAAAGACGGTCAGGCCCTCCTCGTCATTACAGGTTCCACTGCAAAGGATTGGCAGGTCGCCCTGCTCTTTTTCGCCGTCTGCTGGGCCGTCCTCTTCGTCGTGCTGAAGAACTTTACAGACAGCACGGTACCTTATATGGACGCTTTTACCTCGGCCGCGGCCTTCACCGGCATGTGGCTGATGAATAAAAAGAAGCTCGAAAGCTGGACCTGGTGGATCATCACCGATCTGGCATCCATCCCCCTCAACTTTTACAAGCACCTGGTATTCACCAGTTTTCAATATCTCGTATTCCTTATCCTGGCCATTCTCGGATTCATCAGCTGGAAAAAGAAAATAGCGCATGCCCATTCTTAAGAAGATCGTCGTCATCGGTCCTGAATCCACCGGCAAAAGCACTTTGTGCCGGGACCTTGCCGCCCATTACCATACGAAATGGGTACCCGAATATGCACGGCAATACCTGCTGGCCCACGGAATGAGCTATACCTATGACGACCTGCTGACCATCGCCAGGGGTCAGCTGGCGCAGGAGGAGGAGTACGTGAGTGGTCAGTTGTCAGTGGTGAGTGAAGAGAAAGATATTCGTTATCTATTCGTCGATACGGATATGTATGTGATGAAAGTATGGTGCGAATACGTCTTCGGCAAGTGCCATCCCTGGATACTCGAACAGATACAGACCCGCCATTACGACGGTTACCTGCTCTGCAAGACAGACCTTCCCTGGGTAAAGGACGAGCTCCGTGAATATCCCGATCCGGTGACCCGGGAGAAATTGTTCCAGATCTACCGGGATTGCATGATCCATCAGCTGACACCCTGGGCCGAGATCAGCGGACCGGCCGACCAGCGTCTCCTTTCCGCCGTCAGGATCCTGAACAAGGGAATCTTTTAGTCAATCCTTATTTTATGGTCCAACAGGATGTGATCCCTTCTTTTGTCCGCAAACATCCTGCGGTCCTCTTTTTCGGGGCCTGGATCCTGCTCAACCTTTTCCAGGCGGGCCGGATGGAATTATTCGACGACGAGGCCTATTACTGGGTCTATTCCCGTTACCTCTCCTGGGGTTATTTCGATCACCCGCCCCTGGTAGCCCTGTTCGCCAGGGCCGGCTCCTTCTTCTTCCGGAATGAATTAGGCCTGCGCTTTTTTTTCTTCGCTGCCGGCACGGCCACCCTATTTATCATCCGGGCCCTGATCCCGGACAGGAAGGATCCTCTTTTCTATGCCATTGCCGCCGGGATCGGCGTGCTGCATTTCGGCGGCATCCTCGCCCTGCCGGATATTCCCCTCCTCCTGTTCACGGCCCTTTTCTTTCTGGCCTACCGCCGCTTCCTGCAGGCCATGAATATCCCGAACAGCCTCCTGCTGGGGATCGTCGCAGCCCTGCTTTGTTATAGCAAATACCATGGCCTCCTCCTTCTCTTCTTTGTTCTCCTCTCCAACCCGCGCTTGCTCCTCCGCTACCAGGCATGGACAGCGGCCCTCATCGCCCTTCTCCTTCTTTTCCCCCATTTATACTGGCAATACCGCCACCATTTCCCTTCCGTCCAATACCAGCTCTTCGGGCATAGGGCGGATCATTACCGGCTGCGCTTCACCCTCGATTATCTCCTGGGGCAGTTATTGCTGACAGGTCCGCTTTCCGGCTTCTTACTGATCCGGGCTTCCTTCGTCTATCGTCCGAAAGATGCTTTCGAAAAGGCCTTTAAATTCTCTTCCGCGGGGTTTTATCTTTTTTTCCTGCTTTGCACCCTGCAGGGAAGGGTAGAGGCTAACTGGACCCTTCCGGCCCTTATCGGATCGATGGTCCTCGGCCATCTGTATTTACAGGATAACCCGCGCCCGCGCAGATGGATCTTTTTCCTGGCGCCCCTGACCATCTGTATCATCCTGCCCCTGCGTATTTACATGATGACGGATACCGATCCTTCCCCGCTGATCCGCAAGGA
>Ga0307517_10002233_pt1 | contig 31287 bp, 23 predicted proteins | sample 23_EM_MG_FD_194515 | JGI IMG/M metagenome (GOLD analysis project Ga0307517, IMG submission 194515) | Populus trichocarpa ectomycorrhiza microbial communities from riparian zone in the Pacific Northwest, United States - 23_EM | ecosystem: Host-associated > Plants > Roots > Unclassified | place... | reverse complement strand
ATTATATGTATAAAAACCTCATCAAATTCTTAATAAACATCCCAAAATAAAACAAAAATAGATTTTAAGTCTGGGTTACCATTGACTAATTACCTTGTTTTGATGAAAAATGAGTTAATTGGTGGTTTTGCTTTAGCCTTTCCATGTCGCCAGTTGTATTCTTATACCTTTTGTGTTAGGGCTCTAGAAAGAGAAGAGAGAGAAGATAACAAAGGAAATTAAATTGAAAAAGTTGTTTGTCTTTTCTTTTCCATGTAGAGAGCATAAAATAAAGAGTTTTAATGCCAAATGATAGCTAAGGGAATAGTAATTTATTATTAGAATGCCTATCTATTTAAAATAAAAAAATATTTCACCATCCCACACTTTAAACACTAAATAATAAATTTTTTTGAAATGTTTTGCAGGGGCCCTGGCCCCTACTTGCCTCCCTCTAATTCCGTCCCTGCATGTAGGTGTGAGAAGGACCAATATCATCCCAACTCGTGGGTGAACCTAGGACACTCGTGGATGGACTAGCTTCCCCAACACTCAATATAAGCAATCTTATTTTTAACTAATGTTACTTCAAGATGCTTAGCCTCCCAAGCATCTTGAAGTTCACTGTGACTTAAAATTGGGTTTAGTGTTGGTCACAATACATCCCATCTCATCGACACGTTCACGAATAACTATTGTTGCTTTCCGTGTCTCTCATACAAAGTAATTAATCCATATATATACATTAAAAATCAATTAGTAGTCATTATTCATAATAATATTAAAATATTTAATAAATGTTATATGTTCAACAATATTACACACCAATTGATTCTGTCTTGAATATCAGGGTGTTTAATGCATTGAATTGCATAGACGCCTTAGAATACATGACTAGGTAGGTGTAATAAAAAAATGTATAATGGACAAATACCATCTCATATAGGTATATACATTAATCATCGTATGTCGCTCCTAAAAAACATAATCTCTCTTAACATTCCAAAGATTTAGGTAAGATGCATGAATCACCAACCAATTCCTCTTGAGTTTACCCTGGCAACTAATGTTATGTAGCTCATCACTAGTATCAATATAATCTGGTATATGATAAGATAATTCAAATTATTGCATTACCCGATATAGGCAATGCATCTCAACAATGTCAAAGAAGTGCAAGAAAACCTATGTTAACCAAATGTCAGATCCCTCACGATATATAGATAAAATTAAAAGTATCAAGTTCTTTCTATATGACATTCAAATAACCTATCAAAACATATAAAAGACTTCTATTAGATAACAAATCAAAACTAAATAATTTACATTCAAATATAAAAAAATTCAAAACATTTGTAACACATACCTGATGTGGCGGTTAAGCATCCAACTCATCCAGGTAAAACGCGTGGCCATGAGTGAGATTTACTATGAAATATCTAGCCCACACCATCTAACATGACAAACCACAAAATTAGTATATTTCTTACATTCGATTTATATAAATAACATGTTGATTAGAATCTTCATGTGTATCAAATAATCACTTCAATATTTTCTGTTTATCCATCCACACCTTTCAATAGGAGACTATGTGCTTATAATCTTCTCCTTAATACCTTAAATCATTGCAACAATCTTATTTAAATCCATCTTCACAATTGTCAACATTACCTCAGCAATGAGACCTGAGTCAATCTAACAATGGCGTTACAAAACAAGAGGGTTTTGACATGCGCGTAACTCTTTCAATTTTGAAATTTCACATGAATTAGACATTTGGTGATATCCTTAGTGCAAATACCATTCACAAACTGGTTCTTGAACACATTTCAATTGAATATAAATTTTAGTTGAATGATGAATCTTGTATTGCAATGAATTATTTATATGACACCACTTCATTGTAGTACTACATTCAGACTTTGTCTTTGAATTTTTTTCTAACCTTTAATTTATCAACTTATAAGCTTGAATGCTTATGACTATTAACCTGATCATTGCATCTGTATTGGTTATCCACGCTCACTACCTCAATTTTAGGAGCATAAGGAGCCATGTATTGATTAACACCCTCAACTAACTAAACACCCTCATCTTCTCCATCTTCCTCCTCAACATTAACTCTATCAATGTGATGGTCATCTTCGTAGTCATTTTGTTTGGATTCTCCATAGCAATATAGAGCAAATATCACACCTTACTAAGGTTCCATATTAATAATCTTCTATACTGACATTTGTCTACTTGCACTACCACCTAACCTAGATGGACTAGTTGCTCATGATACCTGTGTGGTTCTCTGAGAGTTACTCGAAACTCGAGAAAACTCCACACTAGAAGAGTTTCCTCTTATATGTCTATTACTCAAGTAGAGCTCTAGCATATTAATCTCATTAATCCTCACAAACTAAACATTGAATTCACACTTCCATCACTACAGATTAACACACCAACATAACAAGCTTGACTCACCCCGGTTTACAACATATTTTAGCCAAGTTGGTCACATAACATTCTAGATAACTCGTTAAGGGATATGCCTAATGTAGCTGTTAGGATCTCATAACTTTCTTCATTATAAGTGATATCATTGTCGGTATTGACAATGATACCATTATGGAAGCATAATATTCCTAAATTAACAGACATTCTGTCAAACAATACAACAAAATATAATTCTAATTTATTAATATCTTAGGGTAAATCAAAGTGCATAATTTATCAACAAAACCATATTGGTAACTTAATCAGTTCAAATCTAAATTCTTTAAATTAATTAGCAAGCACCTACATTTATCAAATTTCAATACCATAACAAAATTATCAATCAAACTCATGTATTTCATAGCCAATTTTCTTATTTTATATGTAATTCAGTATAATTCATAGATTAACCTAAATCAACATTAAATCCAATAAAATAATTTTGTTAATTCACAATCAATAACAACCCAAAATCATTGATTATTTTATAAAATAACCTAATTATCAACTTAAATTATATCTAATTAAGTTAATCCCTAATTCAAAACCCGTGTATTCTATGAAATCAAATTAACACATATTAACATAAATTACATCAAATTGATAAAGAAAAGTATTCAATACACCTCGAAATATAGAATGTAGTTGGTGATGGTAATTGATGGTGACTATTTTGGTCGGAAATTGGATGAGCCACGGTGGAGAGAGAGAGAGAAGGTTGTTGATAGCGGGGAGAGAGGAGGGGCGGGTTGTTGTGGGGAGAGAGTGAAAGGAGGAAAGAATTGGAGAAAAAGGCTTTGCATATTAATTACGAAGAAAGTCACAAATGACATTTGTGACTCGTTTGTCGCAAATGACAACTACAAAATAAGAGTCTATAAATTTACTCATAATGGATTTAGCCAATGTTTTTTTAGTATGTTGAATCGACCAAGTGAATTTGTGCCCACTTAAAAAAATATTCACGTCACTTGAACAAATTTGACAATATAATTTTAGGATTATAGGTGTTTTTGTTTTTTTGCAACTCTAAAACTTCCTAACTTGAACCAAATACGAAGCATTACCTGTATATATGTACTAATAATCATGGTAAAGCTCTCTATTTTCACCATGTATTAAGACATGAATCTGTATAAAAAGGTAATTATCAGGGAGAACTAAGAAATATCATGACTTTTAAGGAGTTGTAAGCTTTAAACGTTTATGGCGAAAATACATGTAGTAAAAAAAGCATAGCATAATGTTAGGTCATTATAGAAGAACAGTTCAATGAGACCTTTTCAAATCCAACAACAAACTTTTAAAACAAAGGATGTTTGTTGCATTTTTGCTCTACCTCTGTCAAACTGAAGGTCTATTTAAAGACACCTTAAATGCATACAAAATAGTTGCAGAAGAATAAACAAAAGACTCTTAAAACTTTCTCTCTAGTCTCTTTGAGTTTTTATATGGTATTAGAGTTTTTTAAAGACCAGCGTCTATTTACTATTGATCTACAATGACTTCCTTATTTTCCACCTCAAATAATTCTATTGATTCTCTCTTCATTGTCCCATCCCTCTTCAATCTCCCATTCACTATTAGCATCAAACTCAACTCCTCCAACTATCCCGTTTGGAAAGCTCAAACCCTACCATACTTCAAAGGTCATGGTGTTTTGGTTATCTTGATGGTACAATCCCAATCCCACTACAAGAAATTAATGCTCTTCATCCCAGCACGGTGCTGATATCAAAATTCTCAATCCTCAATATATTCAATGGCTTCGTCAAGATTCTCTAATCCTCGCCACCATCAATGCCTCACTCACTAAAGATGTTCTCACTCAAATAATGTCTTATACAATATCTCGTGAGGCCTGGCTTGCATTAGAGCGAACCTTTTCCTTAATTTCGTGTGCAAAATCAATCCAAATTTGCACTCAATTGATAAATATTCTGAAAGAGGCTCTATCTGCTAATGCGTATTTTCTCTCCATCAAACGAATGACTGATGAACTTGCTCTTACTGGATAACCACTCACAGCTGATGACATTATCACCTATATACTCGTGGGACTTGGCTAGCGGTATAATTCCTTGGTTTCTATAATTACATCTCGTGTTGATCCTGTCATTCTAGAGGAGCTTTACTTATTTCTTCCCACATGTGAGTCTAAAATTAATCACAACAATCAACCACTTCAAGCTACTGCCTTAGTAAATGTGGCTACCAAGCATCCTTTGCAACCAAACTTGTCCTCTTCTCACATGACTACAAAGTTTCACCACTCAAATCATAGTCATGAAATCTACCGTTATAGAGGATGTCATTCTTGTTTCAATTCATATAATAATGGTCCATCAAACTCTGTTACATGTCAGGTATGTTTCAAAATAGGCCATTCTGCTCGTCAATACTATCGCCGTTTTGATCTTTCTTATTAAGATCAACACTCCTAGAAACCAGCCTTAAGCCATGGTTGATGCACACTACGACACTACTGATAATGGGTGGCATCCCGATACTGGAGCTACCCATCATCTAACCAATAATGTAAACAATATTCATTTGCCAAATGAAGACGACAATAGTTGCGATCATATTTAGATGGTTAATGGTGCAAGTCTGAAAATCATATAAAGTGGAACTTCCACTTTTTCTTCCTCTTCTAAATCCTTTATGCTTAAACAAATTCTATGTGTTCCCGAAATATAAAAAAAATCTTCTATTTGTTCATCATTTTTGTCTAGACAATAATGTTTTCTATAAGTTTTATCCTTGTGAAGGATTACTTGGGAAACATCTTACATCGAGGTCCACTCAGTAATGGTCTTTACAACTTCTCAGCATCTCTTGCTCATCTTCATCCTAAAGGTTTATCAAGTATTCATGTGTCTGCCAATATTTGGCACCGCCACCTCAGTCATGCTTCTCTTCCAGTCATCAATAAAGCAATTTCATTAGCACATCAAAATAAAAATTCTTATATTTTATCTGAATGTCAGTTGGCTAAAAGCCATGCTATGCTCTTTAAACATGTTCATGTTTCTGTTTTGAAACCATTGCAATTAATATACTCAGATGTTTGGGGGCCAACTCTTGTTTTATCTACCATTGGTACACGTTACTACATTAGTTTTCTAGATGATGCAACTAAATATTTATGGCTATTTCCTTTAAAACTCAAATCTGATGCATATCAAACTTTTATCTATTTTCAAACTGCTATAAAATGCCAATTTGATACAAAAATAAAGGCCCTGCAATCAGATTGCGGTCATGAATATCATAGCTTAAATACATATCTACAAATTCAAGGCATTAATCACTGAATAACCCGTCCCTATACCCATTAATAAGCTGGGGCAATTGAAAGGCGTCACAGACATTGTTGAAGTAGATTTAACTTTACTTGCTCATTGAAAATTACCATAAATATTTTGGGAAGATGTTTTCTTAACTGCTGTTTTTATTATTAATAGATTGCCTACTCCAGTTTTTTAAAATCTTTCCCTATACAAAATGGTTAAAAAAAAAACCAGACTACCATTTTTTACGTGCCTTTGGTTAGGTTTGTTGGCCCTATTTATGCCCTTACAATAGACACAAAATGGACTTTTTATCCAAAAACTGCATATTTATTGGGTATAGTATTAATCATCAAGGATACAAATGTTTAGATGTCATTACAGGAAAAAATTTCATCTCCTGTCATGTTGTCTTCGATGAATCTATCTATCCATATACAGTTCCTAAGTCTGTTACGTTTATAAAAAAATTCAATCTTGTTGTCATTCCACCAAATCTTCAATTATCACCCTCTAGTTCTCTTATCTCTACATGTATAATTATTCAGAATCTTGCACAAAGCCATCTGCATATGGCTTTAACGTCAAGCCCTTCAACTGATCTTCATGTTGATTCTAGCTCTCATACTAGAAATGATACTCATTCTCAGTAGCAGAATAATATCCTTCCCTCCACATTACCTACTCTACCTCAGCAACAGACTCAAAACAAACACCCCATAATCACAAGAAGCAAGAATAACATCCACAAACTAAAAATCATATTTGATCACCACATTCGTTATCCGATTCCCAAAGCACTTATGACTACAATCCAACAAAAAAACCAAGAACCAACTTGCTATTCAACTACAGTCAAGCACCACCATTGGCGTGAGGCCAAAGAATTTAATGCCTTGTTAGCAAATAAAACATGGACTCTGGTTCTTAAACCACCTAATGCAAATCTCGTTGGCTGCAAATGGGTGTACAAAGTTAAAAGAAAAGCTGATGGTGGCATTGAGCGTTTCAAGGCACGACAAGAGGGTGTTAAGTGAGACATTATGTGCAAAATACATTCTTACATGGACTTCTACAAGAGGATGTTTATATGACTCAACCCCAAGGATTCATTTATCCTCAATTGTCTCACCATGTTTGCAAGCTGCACAGATCTCTGTACGGTCTTCGTCAAGCACCATGAGTATGGTTCACTCGATTGATTGATCATCTGCAAGCTATTGGCTTTATCAGTAGTTAGGCAAATTACTCTTTATATGTTTACAACCAAGGCTCAACACTTATTTACTTTCTCATTTATGTTGATGACATAATTCTAGTTAGTGCTAACATTCACGCAATTAACCATGTGACTAGCTTGTTGCAGAACAAGTTTGCAGTAAAAGACATTGGTGAATTGAACTTCTTTTAGGCATTGAAGCAATTAGAAACAATAATGGCTTATATTTATCACAACGACCTTACATTTTGAATCTCCTTACCCACAATAATATGGACAAAACAAAGTCATGCTTAACTCTCATGTCCACCTCACAGTCATTAACAAAGTCTGATGGAATACCTTTTCATAACCCTCATCTATATCACAACATAGTTGGTGGACCACAATACATTTCCTTCACTCGGCCTGGTGTTGCATTTGCAGTTCACAAGGTTAGCAAATATATGCATCATCCACTTGAACCACATTGGGCGGCTGTAAAACATATCTTGCACTATTTAAAAAACATAATCTCTTATGCCTTATTGATTCAACCCGGTCCTGCTATAAAACTTCATACATTCAGCGATGCAGACTGGGCATCTGATCGCGATGACAAACGATTAGTTGGTGTCTTTTGTGTTTATCTAGGCAAGAATTTAGTTTCATGGGGGTGCAAACAATAACAAATTGTTGCTCGAAGTAGTACTGAAGTTGAATAAAAAGCACTTGCAAATGTTGCTGCAGAAATTCAATGGATAAAATCCTTACTAACTAATCTTCATGTTCAGCTTGTACATTCTCCAATTCTTTGGTGTGACAACATAGTAGCTACTTATTTGACCAGCAATCCTTTATTACATGCTCGCACAAAATATATTGAAATTGACTTCCATTTTATTCATGATTAAGTTCTACGTTGTCAACTTCATGTTCAATTTGTTTCCAACAAAGATCAATATGCAGATGCCCTTACGAAACCATTGTCTTCCACTTGGTTTCTTCTCCTACGTGACAGTCTCAATGTTCGTTCCTTACCCTTTCAACTGTGGAGGTGTGTAGAAAACCAAGTCAATGAAACCTTTTCAAATCCAGCAGCAGACTCCTGAAACAAAGGAGATAAAAATAACAAGTTTTCGATTTCAAATGTATATCATGTACAGGCTAACTAATAGGATGTTTATTGCATTTCTACTCTACCTCTGTCAAATTGAAGGTCTATTTAAAGACACCTTGAATGCATACAAAATAGTTACAGAAGAATAAACAAAAGACTCTTTAAACTTTCTCTCCAGTCTCTTTGAATTTTTATAGTCATAACTAAGTCTTATTTCATGCATGATGAGTGTGACATACTTTTCTCTATTCACGTGAACTAAATTAAGTGTAGTTGTATTAATTCATACTCTAACTCTAGCATCATGAGACAAAAATCATGATCAAAGCAATATTAAATTGAAATGATAGCAACTAATGTAGTTTCATGATTGCAAAACAAATGATAATCAGTGGCAATTAACCTATCTGGTTAGAGCTTGATTGCGAACAAACCAAAAGAGGGATGGATGAGAGTGAGGATTTGAAGAAAAAAAAAATGCAAATCACTTTGGAAAGGCAAGCCAAAACAAACGAACAAGCAATTCTGATGCAAGAGAAGCAACTTCCTATAGATTCAAGAAGTGATAAAGAGAAGATGCAATGACAGTGAATTAAATGCACAATCATGACAACCTATCATAATACCCATAACACTAGCCCAAAGGTTCAACCAAATGAGAAAAATAACACAAACCATTTGAGCTAGCTTGTTAAAAAAAAATAGCAATCATTAATGCTCTCTAAAATAAAACTAAAAAAGACACAACAAACAAGTCTTTAAAGGTGTTGGTGCCATGGCAAAAACAAATTCTTCAAACATCCTAATTTTAAAATACAGACAATGAGCAGGTGAGATGCTACCTTTTAAGCAAGACATTTCCAATAGGAAGCTCCATATGTCTACCAGGTACAAGAGCAGGCCACATAAAAATATAAGCAGCAATAGGGAGCAATCTCTCAATAAAATTCTTTCCTATATCAAAATATAAAGGACCCATGATTTGTAAAAAAAACTATAAATCTCCTTAGGTAGGCAGGCGAAAACAAACCAGTAAGCAATTCTGATGAAAGAGAAACAGCTCCCAGGAAATTGAAGAAACAAAGTGAAGATCTAACAGAAAGATGAAATGAGGTGAACATGAAAATATGTGTCTGGTAAGAGAAGGAACAAAACAAATCGATTAAACCATCCTAACAAATTGGCAAAGAAATCAAACTCGATCGAAGAAGAAACAAGGGCATATCCTAAAAAAAAAAAGGAATCCACAATCAACTAAGAACTCAAATCGCAAATTAATCTCAGAAATAAAAACCCATATATATATATATAAAGTCGCATTCATTATATCCAAATATGAAATTGCAAAAAAAAAAAAAAAAGCATAAAAGATTCAGTGTTTCAAAGAGCTCATCTTTTCTAGGTTTTCCTACATTTTGTGATCCACCTCAGAAGCTTCATGGCCAGTAACAACATCTTCAGCATCATAGCGCAAACCTTATTTTATGCATCTTTTGCTCCTCCAATTCAGTCACTCTCGATTCTTTCATCGTTGAGGGTAGATTAGAGTCCTACCTGCTTTTAGATTCGGGAAATTTAAGGAATTCTTTCAAAAGAACTGAGAGAGATATGAGATTTGGGATGAAAATTTTTATGTAGAGCCTTTGTCTGTTCTTTCTTGAAAAAGAAAAATGTAAACAAAAAATATGTGATTTCTGGTAAAAAAAAAAATAAAAATCAAGGGGTTTTGTAGCTAGAAAACTATGTATTTTTTTTTTTAAAAAAAAAAATCATGATGCAGGTCCGCAATGGTATCCACAATGATCTTTATCATTGTGTCTTGATACACAGTGTTTTAGCCACAAAATTATTATTATTATTAATTAATTAATGTTAATCTTTAGACTTTAAAGTTTGTCTCAAATTCAGCTTCTCCCTTCCTTGGATGGTTTTGAGCATTATGGACTAAATGTATGAACATATTGTATCTATAATTTATTAAGGATGTCCAAACACCGACTGGATGACTATATAAGAGAAAGGTGCTTGCCCTTCCTCAATGCTTTGAAAAACAACATGACTTCTCTTAGCTCAGAATTCATCTCCTCCGTTAAAGTTTTGTCACAACAATCAACACCGCTTTGATTCGGGAGTAGATGTAAAGATCAGTATACTACACCCGCAAAAATCTTCATAATGCCGAAACCAGGTACTTGAAAATGGAGCAGACCCTGGGACAGGGTTAGGCCTTACTTTCCAATCATTGTCTTTGCATAACAAGCATTCAAACGAATCCTCCATAGACTGAGGAATCTCTGGACGGATGTTCTACGAGAGTGGCATTTTTCATTTTGATCTGCGTTTTTCTCTAAGCAGGAAAATGTTAAAGGCCGTTTCCTTTAGAAACACAAGACAAGTATAGCTCCAAATACCAATTACTATCTCCCTTCGCACTACATCAAAACATGACAAAATATGATGCTTTCATGCCAATGCCATCATTGGTTCATCAACAATGCCATCTAAGTGCCACTAAATACAGTGTTCCATACATTTACATAAAGTACGACAATGGTAACAGACCAGAATACAAATTTGCATCCTGTAGTACAAAGTATGGAAAAATATATATTTTTCCACGTAAATTGAAATGGTCATGTCAACGCTATACACACTGTATCTAAATTTGCTAATAGGTCTCGTCAAGGAAGTTATAGTTCACGATGTCACAGAAAGTACTTGGTGGGAGGGAGGAAATAATAAATGACACCCGTGTGAAACCAAACGAACAATATTTACCGTAACTGTGAAATTCCGATTCTTGCAAATGTCACAAGGATGAAATACACAGCGGAGAATAAATAGCAGCCATACTGTGGGGATGATGGTCATTCCCATACATTTTAAATGCCATTCCACTGTACAAGAATACATGCAACTATCGTTGCTTCAAACTGGTATCTATATACAGAAGTTACAATGAGAGAAAATGCAAACCAGGACGTCTCGAGGTCTACTGTGATTGAACTATGTACACTTCATACAACAGGGTTGCTTCCCTTCACCAAAAAGGACACCACCTGAAAAGTAAAACGTAAATGTCATTAGTTAACAAAGCCTGCTAACTTGTAGAATTGTTCTTTCAATCAGTGCAAAATTAGATGACGAGAATGACATGAAACAAACTTTTTATGATGAAATTAAAAGTGAAAAGGAACTGTTCAATGCCACCTTCGTTCAGCTGTCATTTCTGCTAACAAGTTAAATGAAACCATGCATGTTATACCAACAAAAGCAACACTGACCCGCATGTCATCTTTAAGCACTTACTGGCTAGTGTATGCCACCTTGTTACAGAACTTTGAGTGTGCATAAAACAAGTAAAAAAAGGCGGTAAGGCACACTGGCATCATACCCAACATAATTTTGGCACAGATTTTCATGTGATGTGGCTTGAATAATTAATTTCTGAACTTGCAATTTAACAGATAAGCCATGATCTACTTCACGAGTATCTCCAGAAATTAAGGAGCTGTGATCTACTGCATGTTGGATAGAGCTTGCAGTAAATGAAGGAGTGGAGAAATCACGTCCAGTCAGTTTATTACTCATCCGGGCCATGACAACCACAGCACGTTCATTCAAAACTTCATTAGCGTCACCAAGCTGATTAACAGCCTACATAAAACCAATTGAATATATAAACATCATTGAAGAACATTATTGCAAAGGTTCCTACATTTAAGATACTATATGATACCTGAAGAAGTTCCCTCTCACGAGCACTGCGTTGAGGTTGAGGGAGCTCTCTACTAGGAGCAGATTCCTCAGCATTCACAACAGCAGGGACATGACTATTGGTGAACATTGACATTTGTGGGACCTCATTAAAGTTGAAAAGGCGCCAATTGATGAGGGGATCATGAACAAAAGCCTGAAAAATAGGGGAACCAGATTGACTTACCTTATTGTCATTTCAACAAACAAGAATCTATATTTTCCTTTTAACATTGTATTGAAAACCAAACCAATATAATAACCAACTGGAAACCTTTACCTTTTTTCTTCCTTGAACTGGATATAATTACCTCAACACTATAAATTTCTTATAAGTTAAGAAACGACACGTATACTTGTTTTTCACACAATTAATAGTCTTATATCATTTGTAATATTGCAAATTTTTAAACGTTTTGTATACTCATCGATTGCTGTTGCTTTCACCAGTATCCACTGTTCTACAAATGTGGACTTTCAGAAGATATTCAAAGCATGCAATTAATTTGATCTCTGTTTCCCTATGGAGTAGGCTCACAGAAGTACTAAATAGAAAAATAAACTTCAGTGTTCATACCTCCATCATGGCCATAACACTATCCTTGTGTGTTCGGAGAACTTGCATCACATTTTCACAAGTAGAGCGGAAATTGCCCTCTATACCACTAACCTCCATAGCTTTCAGAAGCATTCTTGTCAAACGGAAAGGAACCTACATTGAAAATATAATTTTAAACATACTGCCACATTTTAAATTCAAAGAGCCATCATGTGCATTAGGAAGCGTATGATAATGCAGTATTTTCTAGAATGCACCTTCTCAGGAAACTTTTCCCGGTTCATTGAAGCTTCAAAGCAATCTCCAAAGTCAATATGCAAGATCTTCCCACTGCAAAACATAACAAGTATGATTAATCCCATAAACTAGCACTTTTCTTTCCTCTGCTTTGTTCTAATCATTATATACCTGTAGCGATGCAGCATAAGGTTACTAGGGTGTCGATCACCTAAGCCAAGAAGGTAACCAACCTGAGAAAAAGCATTTAGCGTTAAATAATTACCATGTTTTCAAAAAATAAAAAACTCAACAATAAAGAGAGTGAATTAAAAGAAAAAGATTGTAGGTGCCCTGAATCAAAACAAAGCAGCTTTATTAATTTATTTGATAGAAACAAAGCAAGGTTAAAAAGCCTAGTAGACAAAAGCACGTGAGATGGCCAGCAACAACTTCTTTGGTTAGGAGTTAAAACTTCGAATCCAACACCTAGATGCATCAAGACCTTATTTCCCTGTTCATAATCTGGAACAGTTCAATTGGGATTATCTGCTTCTATGTCCTAAATCTTTTAGACACTATTCAACTATATGGAACCAGAGATTATAGCCAAAAAGTCATCCCCAGTGAAGTATTCAAGTTAACCAAAAAACACGATTCAATTATTTAGTAAGGTTGTTTGGAAAACTTGCCAGTCAGCTAGAATGGCAATATAATGACATTCATTGAGAGTTTCATTAATCAAGGGATGGAATCCTTTAAGAAAGCTGTTAAATAATACAAGGAAGACACATAATATATCCATGACTGCTAAACAATAATACAAGGTGGACACATACCATGCTCATGACTGCTAAACTCCGTGTGTAATTTGTTCGCCTTTCTAGCCATACCTCAGAAGTGCGACTTTTTAACCAAAGAACCTGGCAGATAACATTACTTGGTAAAGTTAAATAGTTTCCACAGGAGAGGAAGAAATAAATATTGAAGAGATGAATTTTCATTCCATACCCTGGCCAGGTCATTCCCTTCAGTATTGTCAAGAGCATACTCAAAGACTTCAACTTTAGCTATGAGTGGTAAATTGTCATAATCTGGAGCGAAACTGAGCATGTATTTGTGCTCTTGATTTAGGGTGATCTGGAATGATCAAGACAAACAGGAATCCATCAATTGCAGCTGTCTCATGACAAAATACCGACATAACCATATACTAAACACATGAAGGCAGATACTTTAACAGTCATCACCCCACTACTCCATTACTCACGGATAAACTTTAATGTACCTTTCTGGCATCCCTATATTCTCGAATGAGATGGTGTAGTGTGTCACAATTAGGAACCCATTCAATTAACCCACTGTTTGGAGATAATGGAATTACAGCATATCGGTGAATAGACAAATCCTTCTCGACAGTTTTTCTTGAATTCTCCAGCAGAGTATTCACCAATCCAAACAGCTGACAACAGCCAACAGATTTTTAGCATTAACCAGCAATTAGACCCAAATAGTAACATCTAGCACAACAGAGCACAATAATAAATATCTCAAGCGCAAAACATAGTTTACCTGCATTACACGTTCATCTTGGCGCAAATCTTCATGTCCCTTCAGTAAGAAGGCATGATCTTCCCCATCGCTCCCATGAATAGTCAATTTCCGGGGTCGCTGTTTTGATGTTATGACAACAAGCTCAGGTGCAAATGATGCTATTGTTACTACTGGTAAATCTGAAGCATGAGAAACCGAGTTGAAAGATTAGCCAGGAAACTGAGGTTTGATAATTAATAAGTCTTGTAACTAGGATTACCAGCACGATATGTTCCAGGAACAGCAAGCTCCAAATTACGGCATTCTACCAGCTCAGGAGAAACAGACTATCTTTCCACAACCAGAGAATGGTAAGTTCCATTTCAATAACAAGCTAAAAATCAACATAAAGATATATCATTCTTGCCTGCAGGTCAAGAGTTGTCATGACTTGAAGCTGCTTGTCTATTCGTCTGAAGACATGATAATATAGATCCCATGCCTGTTCAAATCATAGTTCATATCATTAGCTTCTTCTCAGTTTTGATACAAGCGCACACCTCCCCATCCATAGCTTCAACTAAGCAAGCCTAACATGTGACTAGATTACTTCAGCTAAGGAAAAAGATGTTCCTCCTCTTGGTATTTTAGGTGTATTTCTCGTTCTTCGTTCATACATATTTTCGTTCATATATATATATATATATATATATATATATATATATATATTTTCAGTGAAAGGTATGCTCCACATGACACAATAGGCCAACCATGCTAACCATGCTGTATAGGAGTGAATCACGGGCAAGAAAACAGCATACCCATAAAATGAGTGTGGTTGAGATGTGCATGCTAAGATGGATTAATGGCAACAAAAAAAGAAGGAAATATTAGAAATTAACCAATTTTCCACTGTTCAGAAAATTGGAGATAAAATGAGAAGAATGACTAAGATGATTTGGGTATGTTTAGAGTAGGCTATCAGAGGCACTGAGTCAGAGAAATCAAAAGGAGATTGTGGAAGGAGGAGGGAGACCAAACATTGTGGATGGAAGTGGTATCGAATGACTTAAACAGACTTAATATGGAGATGGATATGGTTTATGATTACACCAAATGGTGCGAAAAGATACATGCAGCTGGCCCGACTTGTTAAATTAAGGCTTTGTTGTTGTATCAGCATTTAGAGAGAAGAGTATATTAACAATACACTAAAATATGTGGGGAAAGAACTGTAGTAATGAATAGTACTTTCCCTGGCCCTACAAAAAAAAACATTTGCCTTTGTTTTTTTTTTCTTCTTTGGTTTTTTTTCAATTAATGTTTTTTTAAAATTTTATCCTTTAATATCAGATTTTTTTTAATATAAGGTTATCCTACTCTCATGACACAGATTGCGGGTTTGGTGGATTAACCCAATTGGCTAGGTTTTTTTCTCCTTATTTAACCTTTTTTTTCCCAATTTCATCCTTTAATATTTGGTTAATTGAAAATTAGACTTCATGATTTGTTTTATTAGCTTTCTACTACGTTAATCCGGTCTCATGACCTAGGAAAAGTGCTTAACAGGTTAACCCGAGTTATCTCGAGTTGTTTTTTGTGTTTTATTTAATTTATTTATTTTTTCAGTTTTATCATTCAATATTGGGTCGGTTGGGAATTGATCTTCATAGTCTGTTTTGATTTGTTTTCCATAGGGATATCTTAGTCTCGTGATCAAGGTAGCGAGTTTTGGTATTTTAACCAGGTCATTTTTTTTATTTTCTTTCCAAGGTTATCTCGATCTCATGTCCTTCAACATTGGATTTGATTTTTATTGAGTTTTTCCCATCTCATGACCCGGGTTACGGGTTTGACAAGTTAATCTTGTTGACTCGTTTTTTTTTCTTTTTTTTAAATGACACTTTTTTCCGATTTCATGATTTAATAGTGTTTGATTGAGAATTAAGCTTCATGATTTATTTTGGTTTGATTTTTATAAGGTTATCTCAGTCTCATGACCTGGGAATAATTGCTTAACGAGTTAAACCCATATTACTCAGCTCATTTTTTGTGTCATTTTTTTAATTAAATTTTTTACAAATTTCATCGTTCAACATTAGATCCGACAGGATCTTGAGAATTGAGCTTCATCATTTGTTTTCATTTGCTTTTTATTGGGTTATCTCAGTCTCAAGACCAGAGTTATAGATTTGGCAAGTTAATTTGGGTTAAATCAGGTTGTTTTTTTATTATTTTCTTTCTGTGAGGTTTTCTTGGTCTTGGTAGCATGACCCAGGTCATGGGTTTAACAGATTGATTTGGGTCATTTTTTATGTGTTTTTTTAATTGATATCTTTTTTTAAGTCTCATCCTTCAACATTGAACTGATTGGGAATTGAACCTCATAATTTGTTTCAATATTCTTTCTATGAGGTTATCTCGGTTTTATGATTCGAGTCACAAGTTTAACAAATTAACTCAGGTTGCTTTTTTAGGTTTTTTTTTTCAATTTCATCCTTTCGCACTGAGTTGATTGAAAATTAGGCTTTATAATTTATTTTGATTTGTTTTCCATGAGATTATCATAGTCTTACAACTTGGGTCACGGATTTTACATGTTAACCCGGGTTGAACAAAGTCAATCCAATATGTTATCTTAATATTAAAAAAAATGTCATCTTGAAAATTTCTGAGTCAAACTATGTTTTTACAGGTCATTTGGGTTGCTTTTGGACCCGTAAAGTCAACCAGGTCACATCAAGTCAACCCTCATAAGATTTAAATTTTTTTTCCACTAAAAAAAAATTAGCAATATTTGAACATTTTTCCTACGTTCAAGAAAAACTTGACCTAACCCACAGCATAGCACAGGTCAATGATCTAGTTTCACCTAAACTATGTCCTTAATGGACTTGGCTTAGACTACAAACCTACAAGGGTGATTGCATGCAAGACAAATGCATGTACAGTTATTTGGATTGTTCAAACAACAAAACTTGAAAAATAATACTAAGTCTGTAAATTGAAAGAAAAAAATGGCTCGTGTATCATAGGTAAAGAGGTTTTGGTACTCTAATGAAACTAAGTGGCACTCTAAAAATTTGTTGATGTTTTTGATGCTTTGACGTGAAAGTTATGTATAAAAGGCAACAGGGAAAAGATCCATGTTTGCAAATCTGAAAATGGCGATCAGAAAAAACAATGATTTTTCAACCAAACCATCCACCTCTAGGCAGATTCATGCACACACAAGAAACGCTTGTCATTTTCTTAACTAGTAGAAAAGACCTAAATAAAAACTCACATAAATCATTCCCTCAAGCTATCATACCTGTGTAAGCTCCGCCTCTTTTACAGTTCTCTTGTACTTCATGCAACAGTCCCATGCCTCTAACAATTCATGCCGGTATGCCTGCAGTCATAACAGCTTATGGTTATCAGCTAAATGTATAAATGAAACAGCGTGCCATAATGCTAGATGCTTCAAGAAATGACCCGATTCAAGAATTATAAATAGGTTTCAAGATTCAGAATAGAAACATGGCACATTCGGACTAAAAAAAGGCAAGATCCAGAGTTCAATAATTGAACTGTGCTTAAAAAATCAAAACAGTTTCAAAATAAGATCATATGCACTGATAGCAGATACCGCAGAGCAAAAATATGAAATGACTACTGCAATAATATTAATAGCAACCTCAATGAATGCTCTCTCTTTTATAGTAATATTCTCCTTCACAGCACCCTCCTCGAGCATTTTATGCAGAGGCTCTAGCACCTTTAGCATTCCCTCAATGTTATGTTCACCAAAATATAAACGACTTGCTTCTTCCAGTCCCTCATGCCACATTTCATGCCAGAGTATAGCGACTCTAATTAATTCCGTCGATACAAGTTGTGCCTACATATAAAAGATCATTATTAAGATAAACCAAACTACAACAAACAATTAATCAATTGCAAATAGAACACTTAATTAACCTGATCCACAAGCACACCACTATGCTTTCGAACTTTGTTTACCACTTCCTCAGCAGCTGCTTTACGTAAATTGCTTATAGATTTACAAGCCACAAGAAGAGGATACATAAGAGCCTGCAAAGATATCAATTCCTCAAACCCATGCAGAGGTCCAGAAGCATTTGAGTTAAGAGACATCTATCTTAAGAATCTACATGCAAAGTAAAACTTGTGCATCCAAAGTAACCTTTATGAATGTATTAGAAGAGATTCCACGTGTTGAATAAAGGAAGATTCCCACCTTTTAGGTATAGAGCAGTCAAAATCTAGTTACTGCAGTAAGAATTTTTAGAACTTGTGTTTTTTACTTCAATTCAATTAGGATTTTCTCACTCTCAGAAGTTTTTGTCCATGCTTAAAGAAATGAAATACAACAGAATATTAACTCAAAGAAACAATAAACAAATAACATTTCATAGTGCAAAATTGATTTGAAAAAGTCCTGGATTGTTAAATGGAATTCTAGATCCAATGCACAAACTCAACAATTTTATATCTCAGTACTTCCATCTAATAGTAAAACACCATGGTTATCAATTTGGAAAGCATCAAGCAGAAAATGCTCACCTGTGGATGACTTTGTCCAATTCGCACAAGTAGTGATTGAATTAGTTCTCTCACAGCATGGGTATTTGAATGTATCCTGGCAATAATTTGAGGTAGAACAACAAGCCACGTGTTGATATTAACATGAGAAAATCCTTTCTGCAGTGCCATCTGAACTTCTGCACTAGCTCCATGGTTGAACCACAAGGTAAGAAGGCGGAGTATATCCTGAAAAATATAGCACAATTAATAACATATCAGGAAAATGGGAAACAATGCATAATAAACAACACTCCTCTCCCTTGCAAAAAATGAAGGCATCACGATATAAATTCATACCAACAGTATTAAAAATGATCAAATACATGCTAAGACATCTCCATATAAATTTGAAAGTACAAACTGCAGTTCATTGAAATTATGACCAGATTCCCACCATAATCTCCATCTCTTGTAACAACCAACAAGGAGCCTATTCAACAGAGAGTGACTAAAGCTATAATGTCGAAAGAAGAACAAATAGAAAAGTCATCAATGAAAAGACCAAAGTTTATAGTGAAAGCTTTAGTCAATAGATGGTGTCCGCTTTCTTTTAGGAAGCCTATATATGAGTATTATTTACCTGTAAACTATCGTCAACCCCTTTAGCATTTGCTGCACAGGCTATTGAATGAAAATATCCAGTGACCGCAGAAACAACAAACTGTGAGGCTACATTTGGTAACCCTTGTAATGTATACTGTGACATCACTGCTGTATTGAACAAAGCCCATGAGTGCCATGCTTTTCCCCATTCTGTTGCATACTGGGTGGCATTCCTGAATGATAAAAGAATCTCTGCACAAAAGGAAAAAAAAATGAATAAAAAAAATAAGACAAGAAAAACTCAAAATTTCTTGCAGAAATTAGTGGGGAAAGGAAGCAGGCACCTTGTATGGAATCATCATCCAAACCAGGAGAAAGTGTCCACTGCCAGGCTCCAAGTGTACGATACACACGTGCCAGGAGATGAACATTTTGACCCGTGCTGCCCATTAAACTTATTGGTGTGATTGATTGCATATTTGGGGCACTTGAAAGCTCTATGGCCAAATCCTGTAAAAGTTATAGGGCAGTTAAGATAAATATGTAGCAAGAGAATCAGAATCAGAATCAGAATTAGCAAATGAGACTGTATGAATATGATAATTGTGTCTGACATGGTCACTGCTAAATCAGTTATACACACCTGCAACCTAGCAAATGCTTCTTTTCGCTTGTGATCCTCCCCAAGTGACCATTGATATTTCAAGTACGCCAGCATTACTTGAGGAGGCCCATGGTATCGCACATTTTCAGGACTTGTCTCAGGATCATACTGTTTACAATACAAAACAAGATTTCAGCATGCGAAGACAAATGAAAGTCAATCCCAAAATTAACATCTTTGTTAGTTTCTCAAGACATGTACCACTGACCTGTAAAAGTTTAACCAAAGTGGATCTAGCCTGACTAATCCGATTACTTTTTCGACAAAGAGAAGCAAACTTGAGCCAATTATCAATGTCTTCCGTTGGAGGCAGTACAAGCGCTCTTACAGCCAAAAGAAGTTGCCAGACCTGAAAAATCAAGCATAAAAATGGTCAAACAGATCAGATCAAAAACAATTGTCACTATCCATAAAAGCTTTTCACTGAAAGTGGGAAGCAATTGTCAATAAACTCTCGTCAACTTCCTATATTTTTTAACCTAGCTTTCAATGCCATGAACTACTCATCCTCAGGTGACATCATTTTCACAATCATACATCCTGGAAACCTCATATACCACCACATCATATCTAGCAATATTCATTTGCAGGAAAATATCTCAACTTCAGTCAGTTAGCAGGAAACAAGAATGTGTGCGCACGCGCGCGTGAGAGAGAGAGAGAGAGAGAGAGTATAAAATCATCTCTACCTCAACATTTCTCTTTGCTCCTCGTATCCTCTCTGTCCACATATTTCGAATAAGGGCCCGCCGTCCTTCAGCAACAGGATTTCCCGCAGGAAGTGTACAATAGTCAATGACCTGTTAAAAATCAAATTACCAATCCATACTCCAGTTTAATTTTCATGCCTGTATGCAGAAATAGAATGAGAAAGGTTGATGAATTCTCAAAAACTATTGAGCAAACCTCCTCTAGTTCTGACAGCTGCTGAACACGGACCATATTGACGTAAGCACGTTCATAGCTTTCCAGAACCTAGAGAAGAAAATAACTTGAGATATCATAAATTCATAATAGTAGATGAGAAAGAATTTCATCTGGAAAGAGAAGTCATTTATGCAAAAGCTGACTTGAAAACCCATGCTTCATTGGAAGTATAGTAATGAAATAAGAAACTAACCAAAGCAGCAAGCTCAGTTGCCAAGCACTTCCTAGCTCTCTCGACATACTCACGAGCTTCATCATACTTGCAGAAACAATGGTAACAATGAAATGATTAACCAGACAAAACAAAAACAAAAAAAGCAAATAAATTGGAATTAATATAGATCTAATTCAAAGAGTACCTTCTCTTTACGAACTAATAGCACAGCCCTGAAAAATGTGCCGTTGCTACTTCCATCACCACTAGCAGCAGTATTCCCCAAACCCCGAATTTTGGTTTCATCACCATCATCTAACCGAGACACATATTCTGCCATCTGATCCCATTCACCCATGTTCCAAGCAGCGCTGGCAGCCTGAAACAAGCGCATCACAAAAAATAAGCACGCACAGGGATTAAGTTAAAAAATATGCATGAAGTTCAGAAAACAACCATTGGAGCCATTTCCAATCGAGCGGATGGCTCAGCTGGTGTCCAATATTCCTTGCATAGGTTGTTAAGCTCTTCCCAACGAGCTAATGCAGCAAGGCAACGCATCCTCCCTGCATAGAACACAAGGATGATTACTTTCAGGACATAAGTCAAGATCTTTAAACTCTTGGAATATGGAAGCATAAAAACATAATGCATCCCCATCCCTCGAATTGTAAAAAAACATGGGAGGAAGCTGACTATGAAGCTCAATATCTAAATGGATGATTTAAGGGGGATGTCATTGCAAGAATAGGCCATCAAGGTAATGCAGGCCCAATGACCCAATGCCTCTAGGTGGCTTCCATCGCCAATAAAAAATGCTTCATTCAAAGATGATCTTTCAGCAAACCAAAAGGGACATCCTACATGGCTCATCCTGTAAGAACCGATACTTACTACTGTTAGCAATCACAGCCCTTGACAGAAATCATCTGACAAGCTTCGTCAAGTTGGATACAAGAAATGACTAAAAGCAAAGCCATGCAGTTAGTCAATACAAGCAGAGAGGATACAGGTTAGCTTAGCTAGTAGTCACTTGTAATGCACGAGGTTTCTAACATTTTCCGTATTAATTTTCTTTTAGCTATAAATGTCTAAGTTATTTGGATTATTTAGCTGTCATGTGATTAACATTTCACATATAAATGAGAAAAAAATTTCCTACAAGAATTAGGACTACAGTCTTAACTAGTATGATTGTCTACTAGGGATATTTTTACTAGTCAATGTTTTAAATCCTATCAATCAATTTCAGATTTTAGAGATTTCTCTGTGAACTTCAGACCTCCTTTTCTTGTTCCAACTTCAATTTTCTTTACTGTTTTAATCAATATTCAGCTATAATTTATGTTTAGTGTTGTTTTCCTCTTCCCAGGCTGCATCAACTTGGCATCATACCAAAAAACTTGGATAGAAACCCACACATATTATGGAAGAGACAAAAAAGGAATACTCAGATTGCAACCAATGGGCCTCCCCATAGACCAAGAAAAAACACAAGAGAGGATCCTTATTGGACATCTGACTTCCTAGGCTATCCTGACCCATGAAAAGCCATACTGAACATTTGATACAATCAGTATATACATGAACTAGCTTTAAGAAATTAGTGGTTCCCTGATATCACAGTCAATTTCTTCATTTGATTCCACCAATTTCCTCTTCATTTTAAGCGCATAGCAAAGAAGAGCCAAGATCAGATTTTTTATATAAAAAGGTAGGCTGGTATGATGGAATGACTCCAAGAAATTAACTATAGAAATGAAAATAAATCAAGCAGTCATAACAACCAACATGGACTAATTAAAGCAAACCTAATGTAGCTTCCAGTACAAGATGTGGACTCGAAACTTGGGAGGCTTTGACAGTGTATGCTTTGAGAGCATCATCCCAACGTTGCAACTTCTCATACCTAAAAAATGCAGGAAAATTGAAGTATAAGATATTTTTATCTGATACAATAAACATCGATGTTTTATTCAGAGTACAGATATATATTCCTTTCATGTCAATGCTTGATAATACCATGACTCCTTAAGTTGAACATCCAAGAGTTGTTGGGCATAGGTCAATATTCCAACAGCAGCCTAAGAATCAACAATGGATGAGATAAGAATGATCAGAGATTAAGACAAACTGACAGAAAGTTTTTAAGAGGCAGCTGAAAGGTACAAGAAGTAAAACATTGCTCTTCCTCAAAACAGACCTCGTGCTGGTGTAGCTGATTATTTATATGAATGAGAGTTTCAACTACAGCAACAGGATTGGCATCCATCTTCTTGGAGCGTGAACCTTCGAATTCCATTTCTTTATAATGTAAAGCCTTGGCAAATGCACGACACTGGAATGTAGCATTCACCGTAAACAAAGAATGACATATACAACTTTTAATATAGACAGACGTATGAGGGCTATGCAGTTATAGAGTCGCTTATTAGTAGGAAAAAACCTTATCTGCAAGAGCGCCAAGAAGGCGGATGTCTATAGGTAGAGGTTTCTCATCATGTTCCATGAACTCTGCCTGCAAAGAAACATCAATAAGATAAACAGCGCACCCTTCATCTAATAGCAGAACAGGGAAAGCATGTCAAAATTCACAAGGACTACATACATTATTTTTAACTTCCTTTTCACAATTTCAGAGCCAAGATGAGGTCAATGAGAGAGAAAGGTTTAGAAATTACAGTTACTGTATATTTTAACATATCCTGTAAAACTAGAGTATTTAGGGATTTGTTTTAATCAGGAATGTTAATACGATTCAGAATCTTAGTTTATTTAGGACATGGACTATAGTAAGGAGTTTTTTTATTGTGTTTTCCTTTTCCTACTTAGATTTTTATTGTGTTTAGATCAGGACTACTAGGGTTTTTGGTGCATCTAGGAATTTAAATTGAAATTACAAGCATTTGATTTGGTTTAAGGATTGTAACCGTGTTATTTCTTCCTCTTCCTTTTCACTAAACACTCTTTCTTCTTCTTTCTTATATTTTAATTTCTTAATGCTACAATCACTTATTATTATTCACAGCCCAAATCGACCCCCAAATTCTCCTAAAACACATCTTTAATCCAAAACCCAATTCAACATACATTACACCCTAACCAAATTCTCATCTAAAACACTAAAATTTCAATTTTCAAGGCTGTCCAGCATCACAATAACTCCTCTTGACAAATTTTATAATGCTGGCACCGGATATCAGAGACAATAGCATAGGATAACTTCTTAATGATGGCAATGGATTATACAACTAAATCTTGCATGTCCTTATAACCTGTTCCTTTAATCTCAATGCACAATCCAAATTTCCAATTATCATTAATAAGGGCAACCACAAAAGGATAAACATTACCAGATATCATTTCATGAGAAATCAGGACCATTACCGAAATATTTTTTAATTGCAAAATTATGCATCATGTGAAGATTCAGGTAAATCCTCGTAAAAGTTATATAGTGGCCTAAAGTTTGGGAAATTTTGAACTTAAATTTTCAAATGTGGAAGAAATGGAACACCATAAATAATTTGAGCTTTACTTACTCTAGCAAGCTTTGCCCAAAATTTATTGCACATTCCTACGATGATAAAAAGGGCAAAATAGAAGAAAAGGGACTAGTTTCATTGAATTGTTTCTAAGCCACATATAGCATCAATATCTGGAAGAAGTATCGTTGCTAAGATGATGTCAGGCTGACAAGTGGCCAAACAGAGAGTTATCTATTCAGGTCGCGGAATTTTAAATACATAGCTATACAAACCTCCAACTGTTTAAGTTGTAGGGAAATTTTTAGTTGGTTACTAAAAAACAAAACAATAAATAATAGCTTTCACACACTTAACAAACCAAGCAATAGATTCCAGTGCACAAGGATGGAAAAAAAAATTCATCTTAAACCACAACGTGGTTTCTTAAATTATTAATAAAAAACAACATCCCAACCAGACATACCAAGTTAAGAAGTGTTGCTAGAATCTCTGGAGGAATATTTGGGGATGAAAATGCCATCTCCAAACTCCGTACCAAATGTTTCTGACTAGCCTCATTTAGTTGTGCCCAGCAGCTAACAAAACCAGCAGCAAATAACTCTCGTCCAACAAAAGGCTACAAAAGCTGTGGATCAGAATGGAAACAGCAAAGGTAGGTTCATCAACAGTGCTATTGTCCATACCTGTAACTGTGCAAGCCTTGCACAGGTTCGTAATGCTGGAGAAGGAGACTCCTTTAGAAGTTCAATGCTCAAATGCCTCATCCACTCTGCCCAATCTTCTCTTGTACTGCGCTGAGAAGCCTCTCCAGCAGTACGTAATCTACCATCATTAACCTGCACAAACTTACATTAGTTAAACCAAACAACAAGACAATAATACAGGCATGGTTGAGATAAAATGCCATGCACCAGAACAGTTAAGTCAATATTTTTAACATGCCCTCTCAAACAAGAGCCAATTGGGCTTAAAGCATGGGTAATTCATCTATTCAGGGTAGGTCTCCAATAGCCAATTTTAGAATAGGATTCCACAATATTTTTAGATAAGCACAATGCACCAGTATTATGGCTTATTAGTCAGTGCTAGAATGCTACTACGTGTATGGCATGCTTCTAACTTGGTACATGCCCGTGTTTTGTCCAAGATTCAAGCCCTATGGGCTATAACTTGAGGGAATATCTGGAAGTAATATAAAACTGTTCTGGTCTCACCTAATAGCTTATGCTTTTTAAGTTGGATGATCTTTTGACAATCAAAACCATGCACATGAAATAATTAACCAAAATCATTTAATATTTATAACTTTTTACATGCACACATACAAAATATCTGGAGCTAGCAATCTAGGCTTTTACTTAAAGACTTGGTATAGCCTATAAACTAAACAAAAACCATTGAGCATACACACATAAGACAAAGTTACCTGATGGCCTCTAAGATGTCGTTGCATGTCAATACCATCTTCATAAGGATCATTTTCCATATCATTTAAAGGGTCACTAATAACCTCCACTGGAAGTCGTCTGCTCAATCTTTGTGCAGCTGTACTCCCCAAGATTATAGGCTCACGTCTCCTAAAGCGTCCTTCAATTTCTTCAAATTCTTTATGCTGACAACAGAAAGAACTTAAATTTAAATTAAAAAGGAAAAAATAGTCATATCAATTCTGAAATATAATGCAGCAACCCAAGAGAAGGTTGTTATATTAGCAAGTCAAATAAGCACAGACCCGCAATCGATGCTTCAGCAAGAGTTTGTGGATTGATGGGATGAAAATGGTGAAATCCTCCCCTAATGCATGAGCTAAACAACAGAGTGCATCAACAGCATCTTTCCGGAGTTCATCATTCTTCCTGAAAATTACAAGCATGCACATGTGGAGCCTTGTGCTAGAGAAAAATGCAACATGTACACAAAAAACATGGAATTGGGGGGGCATGTCATAATAAAGTTACAATATTGTCTCCAAGGTAAGTAAACAGAGATTGTGAAAAAATCTAACCCCAAGTAAAACCAAGCAAATATCTTTATAATTTGCAAGGAATTCAGAGGGTGGGGAAGTACAATTACAGAACCATAGAAGAACTGATGTTGATTTTCTTCTAAGGTTGAAATATGGGTCAAGACAATCATTTAAATATACAGAGACGTGACTTTATCAATAAAACTATGGAATTCCAGAAACCATCGACACCTCATTTAAATATATAGAGGACTTCCGCTCACAAGTGTGGTGGATCTTTAACCAAGGTTTCAGAGTCCACGACGAGGATAACCGTTCATGATACACTTTTAGTACCAGGAAACATCACAGAAGAGACTTCCAGGCAACAGAAACCATCAAATATGCTGGTAGGACAGGAGAATCAATTAAAGAAAGGTATGAAAAGAAAACAGTACACCTTTTAAAAGTTTAACTCAAATTGGCAAACAGAAACATGAATAGTTAAGGAAAATGGACTAAGAGGACCATGTTTGATTTTAACAGACATGCATGAATACACACACAAACAAAACCAGGAACCAAAACAGGTTCTCTATATAGAAAGTGGAAGCAGTGAAACCTACCCATCCAACACTAACTTCAGGTGATGCACAAGAGCAGAAATGTGACCGGTAACCTGAAGAAAATAATATAAGAGTATATGTCAATTAGATACAGGAATCCTCAAATACACATGCATACATTTGTGTCTATACACATGCTAGCAAGTGTTTGGTGATAGAGCTTTACAACACATTAAGAGATATGTTTTTATTCCATTTATGCAAAACACTTTAACTACTATGACAATATGATAATATACAGTACCCATCTGGATCCTATCATGGTAGCACGAAGCAACGATCATAGCAGTCTATTTTGATGCAGAGTGATTTTACAAGCTGAGAGCCCACCTGAACACAAGGGATCAATCTCGTCAAAGTTTTGATGGCAGCCCGTCTTATATCCACAGAAGCATCCACTTTAAACAGTCGAATGAGCGCAGGAAGAAGTAGATGCATATGTTCATCCAATGTCCCTACATTGTGTAAGCATGATGAGAAATTCTATTCAGGCTGCAATTTGGCATTTTGGAAAACAGAATGTTCTGTATCCACTGCAGCATCCACTCTGAAAGCATTCCAAGTGGAATGAGAACCAGGATGGAGTTCTTTGACGTATTCATGAAAAAATACCACTTTCCTTTCTAACACAACACCACAATGAAACTAATGTTGTCCATAGACCATACCCCAGGATGAGTTGAATTGCTTCAATTTTTAATTACTAGCAAATAGAAGAGCACATTATCCAAGTCTTGACACATAACTTCCTAGTAGATTCTAGAATCCTATACAGAAGAGAGAAGGTTCTACATTCTTTACACTCTTCCACCTGATTAATAATGCATTACAATGATTCACAATAGTTGCTAGAAATATATCGAAGAATGAAAAAAACCAGTGTCTCATGAGAGTACTAACCACCAAACACTTCAAGCGTGTGAAGTATATCTAGAACATAGCTATAGTCATTACACCTTTCGGCATCACTTAGAACTTGAAGACAACAAGGCAAAATGACAGGAAGATGCTTTCTGAATTCATCGTTGAGAGCCAAGCAAAGCTGTTCCACTAAATGCAAAACCTGAATAGAAAAAAAGAAAGCATGCGTGTTTGAGAGAGAGGAAGAGGAAGAGACCAAACTATACACAAGAAATTACAAGAGTAGCCTCCAAACATGACATGCAGGTAATTCCAACCACACCAAATAATGGAAACACAACTTACTGGAAAGCCACGAGGAGGACGAATAGGAGCTGGCAAGCTGAAGGATGACCACAATTCAGATATTAGAGAGAGCAATTCAGGGAGATATTTACGAATGTGCTGCACAACCAAATCAAAAACTCAATATCTCATTAACAGAAAAATACAAAAATGCACTACATATCACTTCACGAAATGATAACTCACCTGGCGCACAATAGATACCAGAGTTCCAAGCTTCCAAGTTATAAAGTCTTTAAGACAATCATCACATGTTCGAACAGTGTGAAAGAGATCAGGCAAAACCTACATAAAATAGGAAAGGAGAACACATGTTAATCAAGTATAAAACAACAAATGTTGTCCAGGATACCAAACAAAATTACAGCTCGCAAAAATGAAATACCAAACAAGCACTAACATCATCCAAATATAAAAATATGATCTAGAAACTTTTTTAAGTTCCAAACCAAACAATGACATTAACATGAAAAGTTATCTTCACCTTTTGAAAAAACACACTCTTTCTTAACTTTCCTGATATCAACTTGTGTTATTAAAAATTTTCCAGTTTTGTGTGTGAGTGAAAGAGAGCAGACTACCACAACTAGAGCTAAAGCCCAGAAATGAAATTGAGCAAAATAAGTAACCAGGTGAACTTCCCAATAAAGGAGTCAATAAGTTAAGATTAAAACAAGGGCAAGCAACATGATAACGAAATCCAGCAGATAGAAGAACATAGAAATAAAGAGATAATGTGGAAGGCAAAAGGAAGCCATTTCCCATGATATTTATCATTCATTCACAAAGACTTAAGTTCCAATAGAAAGAATGTATGAGGAAAAAAAGAAAAGGAATAAATACAGCTAAAGATTAATTCACTAACCTTAGGTAAATATGGTACACAGCCAAGGCCCATTGACTAACCTCGCGGATCATAAAAAAACCCAACAATGATTAATGGTGTCAGAAGTCAAAAATGAAATTAAGATAGTGCAGTCATTCTTATCAACGAAAAAAAAACAGCATGCACTGTGATAATTTACCTTAAATATGAACATAAGAGATCCGACCACCCTTTGGTGGTAGCTAGCAAGTGAAGGATCCCTTAGAATTCGCATGAGGGAGTTGATTGCAACCTAAATTCATCATAAAGGAATGTTATACGAACAAGAATGAGAACAATGACAAATGCAACATAAGCACTACCGTTGAGTAATAATCTTCTGATGTAGCAAAAGATGGCCAAAGGTCCATAGGTAGTTCATCCATTGATGGGATGTGTTGACCTGAATCACTGGCTGCACGGGCAACCTCACCATGTGAACCAGGCAAGTTTTGTTGGTTTCGTTTATGCACGTGGGGATCCAAAGCTCCCATGATGCCAAGAACCTGAGAGCCAAAAAGTTAACCTTGCATCAAATAGTTAAAAGGATATAGCCAAGCATTTTAGTTGGCATGTAGCTACCTTCAGTACTTCACGTCTAGTAGTCCACCCTAATTCACCATTCAACAATTTGAGGAGTAAGCCAAGTAACTGTGGATACTCAGTATATGGAGTTATGACATACCTATCAGCAAAAAGAAAAGGACCTGATCGAGCATTAATGATTAAAAAACAAACCTTATAAATGACTCCAGAATTTATATTATCTACATCCCAAAAGTGAAAGTAAAGTCATTGCATCATTGCATTGTGACCTTGTTGTCTATACCGGGACGGAAAAAGAAAACCCATCAACACTATAGAATTTCCTACTTTGTGGAAATGCATCACTCTCAAACACCTTCATAGACAACTGAACCATCTTTCCTTGCATGAAGAAAACTGGCTAATTTAGATGTTCAACTTTCCCCAGGATGGAATTATTCCATCCACATTATGTAATGAAGAAAAACAGAGGAGAAGAGGAAGGAGCATGTGGGACCTTATGCACAGCTTTTAAGAATGTGCTGTTAGCCCAACACTCATCTACGTTTCTAATCAAGAGTCAAAAATAGAATAGAATAAAGGAGTCATCTAAGATGGTCCAACTACAAAATCAAGTGGCAGAACTGTAGATCCAACTAGCAACATTTTTTCTCTATGGTGTGAGATGTTTTACTGAGAAAGAACTATTTACGATCTATAGCATGCATAGTACAGCAAAATGAAAATAATTCTAAATGAAAAATAAGTATTGTAAAGTTTTTGTTGCTGCATTCTGTGGAAATCATGAAATTTTAGAAAAAGTAAAATAGAAAAAATATCTTATGCTCCATCCTGACCAAAAGATGAAAAACCCGACATGATCTCAGTCATGAAAAAAAAAATTAGCACGTATTATTACCATTTACGATTCAAATAAAACCATGAAACAAAAGGATGGAAAGAAAAATATTTATCATGATTTCAAAGAGACAATGGCATGCCACATACCCAGTGCTCTGAACAACTTGCCCAAGAGTTGCAACAGCCACTTCACGCTTTGTTGCTGCTGCTCCATCTAACAAAGCTTCGACTATCAGAGGCATAAGTTCTGAAATATATTGCCTCATAGCAAAACCACCCTAAACAAGTATCACAATCAAAATTAACCATATACACATCAGAATAAGAGGGAAATATATCACACAGCTCCATGTAGATCAGGATAGGATGCAAAACAACATATATGGAATCAAACAGATCCTTGAATGCACATTTGAAAGACATTGTTGCAATCAGGTTGATACCTAATCCAGCTAAAACTTCAGTTTAACATCGAAGGAGAGGGCAAGAGAAGCAATCAGATGTGGTCTTAAAAAGCAGGCTGAACTTTCTTACTTGTATCAACGACAGAAAGTGCCACAAGAAGATTTCTAAGTATTTAAATGTTAACAAGCATCATGGAAATAAGAGAGAAACAGAAAAACTTATTAGCATCGCTAAAGGTTCGTGAGAAAAAGGCCAATCAATGATTTATATTCTTCCCAGATAATGAATTTCCAAATGAGACGTAAAACCCAATTCATAACAGCACATCCCCCCCCCCCCCCCAAAAC
>Ga0307517_10002232_pt1 | contig 31298 bp, 21 predicted proteins | sample 23_EM_MG_FD_194515 | JGI IMG/M metagenome (GOLD analysis project Ga0307517, IMG submission 194515) | Populus trichocarpa ectomycorrhiza microbial communities from riparian zone in the Pacific Northwest, United States - 23_EM | ecosystem: Host-associated > Plants > Roots > Unclassified | place... | reverse complement strand
ATCTTTCTAAGCCCGGCCTGATAAAATCCATTTCACCACTTCCCTTCCCTGTTTTTGGGGAGATTAAAAGTACGGTAGTTGGTTTTTAAATTGTTTTTTTTAGAAATATATAAAAATAATATTTTTTAAAAAATTATTTTTAATACGTAACATTAAAATTATTTAAAAACAATAAAAAAAAATTTCAATTTTTATAAAAATACTATTTAATAAAAAAAAAAAAAAAACAAATTCTTCCGTAACATAAACTTCGAACTGGCACCTGTTTTTTATTTTCGACGTAAAAGCAAGCAGCCAGGCGGGGCTTTAATTAACAGCAGACCCATCTGCTGAATTCAGTTCGATCTTCTCTTCTTTTCTGCATATATTTTTGGAGATTTTGGTTTCTGGGTCAATCACAGAATTGCTTAACACTAACAAAATGGTAATTCTTAGATTGAAAACCCATTTTCTTTCTTATATTTTGAATTCCCATTCTATTTTTCCTCTTTTTATCTACTGGGTTTTGATATTAGATGAGGTATTTGTAATGTTAAAGAGATCACTGAATATGATTGGAATTTGGTGCTGACTTATCCAATATTCACCTTTATCATGTACAAGAGTTTAGATCTGACAGTAACATTTGATGATTTGTTTTGTTTTTCTTGTCGATTTTTACCGTATCTGGGATCGAGGGATTCTTTTCAGTTTTCAGTCTATGTTATTAAAGAATGATTGATTCGTGAGGATCTTTAAGGGCTGAGCTGACTGGTTGTTTGTACTAGACTCTACTAGGTAGGAAATAAGGCTTTGGCTGTAGTGTCAGAATTGCGATGATTAGGATATGTATTTAATTGTTATAGTTTTGGGGGTGATGAATTTGTTCGCCGAAATTGCTGCAGCTGGATTAGCATGCAATGTATATGGTGCTTTGGATGAAATGTGATCTGCTAAGTGAATTTGGAATGGCAGATTTAGTATGTCTATTTTATTTACCATTGAAAACCACTGGAGTTTGTAGGCCAGACCTATTTGACACCCGATATCTCATTTCTGTACAGTAGAAGATCAGTGGTAATATTAATAATTGAAAATTATAGCTGATTAGATACAGGGTTAATGATTGAAAATTATAGCTGATTAGATACTGGGTTAATGAAGTTCATCTCTTGGTTTGCTGTCAAAGAGTGAGTTATCATGGTTTGATTCGGAACATGTATGTCGAAGATGAAACCTTACTTAGTTTGGAACTTTCTAAGATGAAAATCTCAACATGGTAACTCTGGTTTCAGTAGTTGTCTAACTTGTCTGGAGTGAAAAGGGGGCACGGAGAACAGGTGAACAAAGTAGTAACTATTGTATTAGTTTTTATGCATGTCAACCTTGATATGAATATAAACCATTTTATCCCATGCTAATTTTCAGATAAATGCTTTTCCCAGAAGGATTTAGTAATTAATCAATTATTTTGTTTTCAGCTATTGTAAAGTGTAAAGTTTCTATGTTAGTGGTGGTTTTAATGCCCATCTTCCAATATGTTTCAGATTCAATTTGTACTTCTCTTTAGTCGACAAGGAAAAGTGAGATTGACAAAATGGTATTCACCTTATACACAGAAGGAAAGAAGTAAGGTAATGTCAATAATATCTTCTCTTCGAGACTGTTGTGTTGTAGATCATCAACTCTTAGATATGTATTTTTTTTTAAATGCTACCTTGTCGATGAGTTTTTGGACCTTGCAATGCCTATTTTACACTATTCAATTGTATATTGAACAATTTCCTATTGATATTTCTCTGGAATTAATGTGCATTTTCTTACATTATCAATACTTATTTATATCTTAATGCACCTTGAGAAGGTCATCCGTGAGCTCAGTGGAGTAATTTTGTCTCGAGGACCCAAGCTCTGTAATTTTGTTGAATGGAGAGGACTCAAAGTTGTTTATAAAAGGTAAAGCTAGAATATGATTCAGTGTTTTGCAGTGAATATCTGGAAAATGTTCGTCCATCCATCTTAGAGCTGATAAGCTTTGTTGGTTCCAATGTGCATATCATGCAGGTATGCTAGCCTTTACTTCTGCATGTGCATTGATCAGGAGGACAACGAACTAGAGGTCCTCGAAATAATTCACCATTATGTTGAGATTCTGGACCGATACTTTGGCAGTGTGAGTGAACTTAGACTCTGGTTATTGTAAGGCCTGCAAAGTCTTTTTGACTGGCATTCTAGTTTCCATTCAATGGTTCACATTTATTGATAGTTTAACAATTTATATTTTTTTTTCCAGGTCTGTGAGTTGGACTTGATCTTCAACTTCCATAAGGTATGCCTGCTTGTTTTTCATTTTTGTTTTTAGTTTCAAGCATTTCAAAGTTAATTTTGGTTTACCCCATACTGTAAGTGGTATGATGCCAGAAGTGGTTTGTTCCAAACATGTCTCAGTACATAAAGCATATTTTATTTGTCTCGTGCATGGATACGAAAGTTTCTTTGCTTATTTATTTGTTTGCTGCTTTAACATTGAAGGCCTACTATGTATTGGACGAGCTTTTGATCGCTGGTGAACTTCAAGAGTCCAGCAAGAAAACAGTTGCTAGGCAAATAGCTGCTCAGGTACTGCCTTTTATTTTCCGTACACAATTTCTTAATTTGTTTATTTGTCAGGATATCTAAGTGCTACCTTGTCTGAACTACAGGATTCATTGGTGGAGGCTGCAAAAGAGCAGGCCAGTTCGATAAGCAATATTATTTCCCAGGCTACGAAGTAGGATACAGGATTTGTTAAAACTTTGAAGTGTTGTTCCATTTGCATTGAATTTTATTATTCTTGAGATCTGAAATGTATGTTTTCTTCGGGATGGTACACTGAACTATATGTTTAATGCAGCTCATATATTTTCTGATTTAGGTCTTGATCCTGTGAAGATTGACTAACTAAAACACCATCAAATTTAAGCAAGCCCATCAAATCCCGTGGGTCAGGTAATGCGAACAAATGCTAGAATAAAATGTTATTGTAATCCCGTAATAAAGAATACCTAAAGGAAAGGGATATTCAAAGTAAGACACTTTTGTAAACTAAGTTGCCTTTCAATGGTGTACGCAGATATTATTCCACCATCTACGAATGCATGTCAGACTATTTCTGTTTCTAATTTGTATGAGAAATAGTAGAACTCGATTTCAGCATTTAGAAATGCGGCTCAACCTGTATTTTTTAAAAATTTATTTTTTTATTTTTACTAAAAATTAACTTTTTTTATATTTTGAATCGTTTAGATGCGTTTATTTCAAAAATAATTTAAAAAAATAGAAAAACATCATTTTAATGCATTTTAACATGAAAAATACTTTAAAAAATAACCGCAACTACACTCTTAAACAAGCCCTAAACAAGCCCTAGATCATTTCGACAATGTTGTGGTTCAATTGACAATCTTGAGGTACTAATACAAACTCAAATTTTGAAGTTACCACTGGAAGATTTTAATGTAAACAGACACAGAAGAAATCATTAGGAAGCAAGGGCAAGCATGATCGTTTATCTTTACACTGATTAATGTGTGCAAGTTACCTCGGAGAATCTTTACACTGATTAATTTTGAGGTACTAATACAAACTTCCCGTTTGTGTTTAAGTATTTTTCGAGAGTAGAAGCAGAAAAAGATTGTTGTTCTCTGCGAGAAAGAAATCATATATTATCAATGAGTAGATGAAGCATGAGAAGAAGATAAGCTCCGAGAGAAATTATATAGAAATGGAAAAACTTTCGAGTCAGCTAGTAATTGTTCAGACGAAGAGTGTCACTCACAACCCCACATCTTTTGATGGTTTTGTTAATAATGATTAACCTCCAAAAGAACCATCAATAAGCAAAGGGTAAACGAAGATCCTTCATCTTTCTCCCATCATCTCTGCCTGCAATAACAACCAAAAAACCCCATCGATTTGAATTTTTTAATTGTTCTTATAAAAATGGAAAGGACAGAGAGACAAAGTGGTGGTGCCTGGCAGCAGAAATAAAAAAAACTCTGCTCCAAAAACGACCCCAACTGTAAGATTCCGTCTTCTTCCCCCCATTATCAATGCCAACAAGAACAACCCAAAAATCCATTAGCTTCAACAACCAAATTCTTTTTTAAAGAAAGAAGAAATTGAACTAACATGCCTGGATGCACTGATTAGCTGCCTAAAAGTCAAAAATCAAAGCGGAAACTGTGGTCTCCAAGCAGCCACATCTCTAGGGAAGGACACGACATGGAAGAAATTGAACAAAATTATCGCAAGATCAACAAGTTTTTTGGTGATAAACTGCTAGAATCTACCGTAAAAGACCTCACAATCCACATACAAAATAATTTTTATTTTTTTATTATTATTTTGTTAATTGGAAACTTCTGATCATCAAGCATTGGGGCTGGAGCTATCTGCTGGTCTAATTTTGAATACCGAGAGCCCTTCTAGTTTTTCCCTCGGATCAATCATACGCACCAAAAAGCAGCCAGTTGTGGTTAGCATCTCCATTGATCGAAACGTGAATGAAATAAACAAAACAAATCAGAACCATTGCATTGCATTTCCATTCCATGCATGAAACTTCAAATCCAAGCATCACAATAAACATGTGAATATGTTCTTCCTTTCTTAAACAATGGACTGCAATGTCAACCAGGGAAAAGTTGGAGCTTTTTGAGAGCAAATTCTTTCGCAGGGCAGAACTATATATGTGCTAACAAGTAGTTATGTGCATGGTTTTTGACAAAAAAAAAAAAGCCTCTGACAGGAATATTTCATAAAAAGAAAGAGTACGTGTTTTCATTATGATTGCATGGACAATATTAACAAAAGAATATTTCGTGTATATTTTTATGTTTTCATGAATATTCTTTTCTTGAGAGAGAAACATACATCACATCTTGTGCCGACTGCCACTCACATTGCACTGATGAGATAATCATCTAAAAATTAAATATGATTTTTTCCAGAAATTCAAAGGAGAAGAAGAAGAACAGGGGTTTGTCAAACCACAACCCAAATCGAAGGATACGGTTTAGCATGCTAGGTTGCCTAAGCAAGAATCTTTTTTAAATTTTATTTTTGGAACAACAAATAAAGAACTTCATAACGTGCATTCATTCTTTGTTTGGTCTCTGTCATTACAGCTCACCATTGTCTCTAGGGTGAAGTCTTGCAAGCTAGATTGCTCAGCAATCAGCATCATAAGAACCACCTGATCTAAAATGCATTGCAATAAATCAATTACGTAACTTGCCCAGCAAAGATCCTCAGGCCATCAAAGAAAACTCCCCGAGTCCCAACTATATGTAGAAATCGAGACTAGACATTCATATAGACTGCAAATTACAGGCACTAAATTGCATAATAATGATTAATGAGACTATAGGAAAGTTAGATACAGGCCCGCTTTCATATCAAGATGAAATAACTTTTGACCATTGAACAATTCTCGAAAAAAACCACACGAAATAATCAGAAAGAACAAAAAAAATAAAAACATTAGGTGCCTTGTAATATTTTCTTATTTAGCTTACCAAGAGAAACCAAGTACACTCATCAATAAACACGATGTATATTGGAAAATAATTACCGTGAGCAATTGTCCAACTTCTCTCCAGTATAGAATATAGTTAAAAATTTGTTCGGACTTCAAAATTTGGCCAATCATAGACTAGTGTAGATTCTCCGAAAAAACTAAGGAGCCATATCTCTCTCTCTCTCTTTTTTTGTTTGACAACTATTTATGACTTACCAGCCACAACCTCAAACACGTGGGGAAGAAAAGCAATGATTAGTAGTGTGATGCTCCCTTGTGATCTCTGGGCAGAAAATAGCCAATTGGAAGCTCTGGCACACCAACATGAGAAAGGGAGATGCCGCCACATAATTACAACGAACTCAAGAAAGTCACAGCATACGTCATAAATGCAGGACCAGAAATAACCCATCCTCACAGAAATTGCCAAATCCAGTAAGATTAACACAAATGATTCTTATTCAGGATGCTGGAACTCAAGATCCAGTTTCCTCTTTAGATGAGATCTGTCAGCGCTGCACAAGGGAACAAAGAACACATATTAAGAACACTGAGGGTAAAGTCAAAATATCATAGCAAACTGTCCGGATGCATATGTTTCAGTTTCCTTAAACATTATGGTATCATCAAAAGAACTAGTTTTATGGAACAAAGGAAGTGCGAGGGAGTGTCTCAAGAGCATATTTACCTGTACATATGTTTCCAAAAGGTGGAAGGAAAGCTTATGTGAGGCAAGGCATGAGCCTAATATAGGTTGAGTACAAAGCATTTCTCAGACAATGAAATTAGTTTCTGGGGAAAAGTTAATTATCGTACAAATCTAATCCACTTTTTATTTCACATAAACAAAATGGAATTGGAATCTAATGTAGGTTTATTTACCTACTTTTTTCTTATTTAGTTGATAAGAAGATATTTTTATAATCCACAGCCATCATTTTATTTCTCTAGATGCCTTTCCTGTCTATTTATGATTGTTTAATGATCATATTAAAATTCAAAAAGTGAGCTTGTATGGTAAAAGAAATCATGGCACAAATAAATGATCCAATTTGTTGGATTCTTTTATACTAACTCCCAGTAATATCAAAAATAAAAAATATATCTGATATTGGGCTTGATATGGGACAAAAAAAATTGGGGTGAGAAATTACAAGAATTTTTTCTTTCTTTCTTTCTTTCTTTCTTTTTTCCTTTTCTTTTTGGGTAAAAGAGCAATACAAATTCAAATGAAAATAATGCACTCATGCACAAGATTGAAATGGTAAAAAAGTAAATATTAAACATGTATATGTTAAGGGTACCAAAATTATTAAGAGAGTAAATCCAAGGGATGTTTTTGTTAGTAGTGTGATGGTGATGTGGTGACTCTGCTGGAAGTGGTGTTGTTTGGTGGCGGCAAGTAAAGTAGTGGTGCTGGTGAGTAGCGGTACTGGCTGTGCCAATATGGTGATCTCAGCTTTTAATCTCCTTAGCCTAAAGCACTTAAGTAGAACCTCCCATAAAATGAGAATAGCATTTAACTCGCCTTTAATCATTTTAAGGGATTTGGAAAACTTTTAAGATACATTATATTTTAAAGCTACAAAAATATGAATAAAAAAATGCCAAGATATATAGTTTAATGATAGCATTTATTGTCTTAATTTCAACCAGGATACAATTAAGGTATTCAACCATAAGTGAAGAAGAGAACAAACTTTAGATGCTCGTTAATTCATTTCAATAGTGACTGTAAATTTGTAAAAAGTTTATGGGGAGTTTATCTCCATCGAATACATTCTAATTCAAAAGTTGGTTAATATCAAGGAGGGAGTTTATCTCTCTCATCAACTATTAATGGCAGTCTAATATTCAAGAAAAGAAGAATCTATGATATACATTAAAATTTGCTCAAAGAAGATTTCTAAGAAAAAAACAATATCATAATGAAATTTAAAGAAAAGATAAGAGACATTAAAGCAAAAGGTCAAAGACAAATAAACATACAACCAAGAGTCTCACATCTAGTTCATAAGAACATGTGCCCTCATAACATAGCCTCATTAATAGATAGCCTATCCTCAGATTAAAAAGTAGCTATCTGGCATCCAAACATATTGACCCAAATTATAGTTAGCTGTTTACAGTAATCAGACCATTCTTTCCAAAATTTAAATTAACACATCTAGTTCATAATGAGATTTCTAACCTTGTAAGAGAAAAATGAATTGGACTCAATGCTTAAATCCCACCATCAGGTTAGCTTTTGTTCATTTAATCTAATGTCACATTTTTTTTTTGTAATAATGGAGCATGTCTTGTACATTCCCGACTTACATATATAGTGCTCCTAGCCTTATTCAATTTAACAAAGCTCAACCTCCACTGTAATCCCCAAGAAAGAGCAAAGAAAAAGGAGAATATAAAAAAGGTCCCAAATTAAATCTTGAAGCTTAAGCCCACATAATTTGAAAACTTGAAGCCTTAGCTCTAGGTCAAATATGAAATTTCTTATGAAAATACATGACAACAAGAATATAAATCTAAACTCCACCTTCAAGTTTAACGGGCTGCAACCTTATTTGCTTTCATTATTTTTTGGGAAAAGGACATGGTTTAACCATTTTGAAGTAATTCTTCATAGAGATAGTTTTACCTGTTAATCGTAGGTCTGCTCATTGGTTTTGATCCAAAGACAGAAAAATCTACTGACATCAGCACCGGTTCATTCCTGCCCGTGTTATCCCCAGCTGCCTGTCTAATCTCACCGCCACATTCATCAACCTTATCAACTTGGAATGAATTTCCAGCAAACCCTTCACGATCTGACATCACTCTTCTTGCCTTCCTTTTTGGTGACAAGACAACAGGACCATCATGTACATCTGAAGTCCTAGGATTGTGTGATTCTCTCTTGGGAGCTGGTCTAGGGAGCTTAGCTGGATCTGTGGGCAGAGGTATGGAGGTGAAATACCTAAAAGCAAAACAGAGATGAGAGCGGGAAATGAAATGATAATATAGATTTCCAATTTGAAAGATTTTGGAGACCTGTGTTCCAATGCCTGTTGCACTGAAATTCTAGCTCTTGGATCATATGTAAACATCTTAGATAACAGATCTAAAGCATCGTCACTAGCCGTTGGACACAGTTTTCGCCAAGGTTGTATAATCTGAGATGAATATTCTACAAAATCAGGAAGCCATTCCAAATCAGGCCACTGCAAAGGAGTTGGAGTCCCCAACTTCTGAAAGATCTTTCCTAGTTGATCGATATCGCTATCCCCCTGTCAGACACTAAAAGTTAAACTGGTTCTGCAAGTGGTGATTGCAAAATGCTCCATGGGCATACAATTGATAAACATCAAAATGATTAGCTAGATGTTACAATAAAATGAGCTTTAGCCAAATCAATTTGTATCCACTATTCAGCATGTTCTTAGAAAGGAAAGCGAAAGGAAGAAAATGTATGCACTATGTTTTGATAATGTACCTAGGAAGAGCATGTCTATGGATTCACAATTGAAGGCAGAACCCCATAGCCCAAACCTTTATTATTTAAAAGAAAATGGTCAGATGAGATTCCTTGTTGTCAGTGTTCATTTAGCAACTTTTAGTGACAAAAGATGCATGAAAGGAAGGAGGTAAACGTCTCTAACAAGAGCAAAGAAAGACAAGAATTCCCTTTGATGTCCATTGACAATATTGATGAAATAACTGGGTGGGAGTGGAAAATTCATACAAGTCTTATTCACAAATAAGGAATTAGAGCTTTATTATATTCTCCAATTCCTGTTCTTGGTGGTTTACTGTTTGGGAAAACTAACTTAAATGTATGAACACGTATATTGCGGAGCTTGGAATTCCTCTCCCACGCGAAACCTCTCAAATCCACAAGCAATAAATCTTATACTCTACCAGAAGTCTGCAAAGATTTGCCACAAATAGACAAAAACTACTGCCACGTTTCACAAGCTACTGGAAAATGAAAAAGAAAAGGATAACTTAGTGTCTTCCCGTTGTTATGGGAAATTTTAGGAAATGGGACATTGTGTGGCACAAAAACCTTAAAAAAATTGGACAGGATTTATCTTAATGAGAAAAAAAAAGAAACTTTAACCTTGAGTTCCTAGGCTTTGCAAAATACAATTGACAAAGGGTAATTGCACAAATTCAAATATAATGGTCTAAGATTGGAAACGAAAGATTTACAAGAAAAATATTCCAGATTCCTCTCATTTATCTTTAGGCCCATTTTAACCACACATCTTAGAATTTTCATTCCACATGTTTTGATGCCCCAACACCAACAATGAAGTTCACATTGCCATAGCAGAAAAACAAAGCATAATTGCAGGTTATGCAGTTAAAAGGACTTTCAAGAAAAGAGTTCCAAGCGTGGGAACATCATGAAAAATTTACTCTTTGATCATCGTTAGAATTGGCCCCCTTGACCTCTGGACCCAGGTATTAAGTTCCTAGGCTTGAGGCAAGGCATTGGATTAAGTTCACATTTTGCAAACAATCAAAAAAACTATTCCAAATTTAAGGAGAAAGTAACGTGTTAACGTGAAAGTTCGCTGGTAGCCACCGTACCAATGAATTAAACTAGAGATCCTAATTTCAAACCATGCTTAGAGAACTCAAGCTCCCAATTTTACAGCTAGAGATCCAATTGCAAACAATGTTTAAAAGTACAACTTTAATCCATATAGAACTCTACACAAAAGAGAATAGGCCAACTGCATAACTAATATGACTGCTAAAACTATGAAGAGTATGTTTCAAGAGTGAAAACCACATTTATGACAAGCATGAAAATCTACTCACCTGTAGGAATGGTCTGCGATTAAGTAGCTCTGCAAATATACAACCTGCAGCCCATACATCAACACTAGCACCATATTGTTTGGCACCAAACAAAAGTTCAGGTGCTCTATACCATCGAGCAAAGACCTGGACATTGGTATTCAAACTTGCAAGTTTAATTTTTTGTGGAGAACCAAAACATTGTGATACAAGACAAAAGGAAAATGATCAAAACAATGCCCAAATATAAGACTGGAAAAAATAACAAAGAGTATCTGGCATCAGCATGAGAAGAAGATTGGACGTGGATTTAATCAAAAGAAACGACAAAACAAAATACGAAGTGCAAAATTTCAAGGGGGGGAGGTGGAAACAAAGGATGATTTATCCATCACAGCATCATTCCTGACACATGATGTATGGTTCATAAACAAAGATTTGAACTGGTTCCACACCAGTCATCTATCATATGAGCAGCTATCACTGCTGCTAACTAAGCTTATTTCTTAGGCAAAACATTATATCAGATCTTAATTATAAAAATCTAACTGCAAAATGCTTGAACGTACACACTTACTTGGTGTGTGAACTTGCGACCAGGACTTCCAAAAATACGTGCTAAACCAAAATCTGCAAGCTTGAGCTGCCCATTAGATCCTATCAACAAGTTATTTGGCTTCATATCCCTGCACATAACAAACACCATACATTTGATACCAATTCTGGCAGCAATTAACATCACAAACTAGCTTCTCAACGACAATGCAATACCTATGCAAAACCCATTTCTTATGGCAAACAGCTAGTCCTTTCAACGTCATCTGAAAGTATGATTTTATATCCCCTGGCGAAAGAAATATATTGGGATCGCGAATCACCGCTTCAAGATCAGTCTCCATGAACTCAAACACAAGATGCAAGTTCCCTTTGTGAGGGAAGGCATGGATCAACTCGATTATATTCGGGTCTTTAAGCTCTTTAAGAAGTTTAATCTCTCTAAGTGCTGTAAAATTCACTCCTTCCTTTTGTCTTCCGAGCCGAATTTTCTTGATTGCAACAGTCTTCCCAGTCTGCAACATGCCCAACACTATCAATTAAAAATACAAAAACAACCTTATGGAACCTAAGCCCCCATTTTTTTATTTATTTCAGACAATTACCCTATACATACCAACTTAAAATCTGATCAAATTAAGTAAAACTAAATTAGTATTTTTACTAACTAAAATAACTCCCTGAAAACCAAAATCAAAAGCAGCTTTCTTTCTTTCTTTTCTTTTTTCCCCTTTAATTTCTCTATAAGCAAACAAAACAAACCCTAAAAAGTTGAAAATTTCTTCAGTTTTTATACATTTGTCATAAATCAAACACAACAGAACCTAAAGATTCAAAATTCCCAGTTCTAACGGACAAAATCCAGGTAAGATTAATTACCTGAGTATCAATGGCTTTGTAGACAACACCATAAGTACCTTCACCAAGAATCTCTCGCTTTAGATATCTATCCGCTACTTTCTTCTCCACATCATTCTCTGACATTCTCGATTTATTTTATCCGTGACAAGAAGAGAGGCTTCTCCTTTTCTTTTTAGTACTCCACTAAAGGCTACAGCGCGTAAATTGCTAGACCGGCAGTGCCTGAAAAAAAAGAACAAGATGTGAGTGAGGGACAGAGTCAAGGCAACGTATATAAGGTAATTTACAAATTGATACATACAGTTTGATGTTAGTGACAATGTGGTATCTGTAGCTTCGATTGCTTTTAATTTTACTCAATAATTTCATTTATTTTGCTTTCCAAAGAAATTATAGTATTCTTTTTTCTTAGTATACAAGGTATCTTGAATCATATTACGCGCAACCTCTCAACTCCAAATAAAATTTGTAAAACAGAACTTACATCCTGCAATCTCTAGCTGTTAGTATAGTTTTGGTCAAGTGTCAAAAAACTACTATGTTACAAACAAATATTCGAGCACAGTTATTTTGCTCAGAAAGCCCGAGCTACAATGACTGCCAGCAAACTTCTGACCACCAAAACACCATTAAAGCAGCCACTCACATCCCTATAACGTTTTCAATTTCATTTGCAATTCAACTTCATCAAAAAAAGTCACAGTTCAGTTTTCACGGACACTGATGGAAGTGTCATTTTTATATTTATTTATGGCCGGAGCAGATCTAAAATGGGGAAAATCGTGATTTGCTGTGGTGGTTCACACGGATAAGTTGATGGTAACGGATCATCATTGGCGATAGCTCAACTCCCTCTTCTTCTCTTTCACTTTCAGGCTTTCAGCCGTAATGCATTAGTTGTCAAAAAAAAAAATCAGTTAGAGGTGTATATATTCACAGGAAAATATTGATTTTTCTTTGCTGATAAAATTTGAGTCTGAGTTAGTAGATGTAAAACAAGTTATTTGGGGAATGAGCTTTAATTCAGTAATTAATTCATATAAAAAATTAATAAGATAAAAATAGTATTTTTTTTTATGTGTAAAGAAGACGTGACGTGTGTATTTTATGTCTCGTTGATAATGTTTTTTATCTGGTGTTATTCAGATAAATCTTCTTTTTATTTTTTTTTTAATTCAATTTTGATATGATACTTTATTATTATTATTTCAATTTTTAATTTGAGAGAGGAGAGAGAGTTGTCGATTCAGTTGGTAAAAAGATAAAATCTCGGTTCATTTGTTAATCTTGATATAAATAAGTTTCATTTTATGAAAAGAATTACACTGAGGTGTTTTTTTGTAATCTTATTGTTTGGGATAATAAATCTAAACTTAAGAAGTTTTTTGGATTTAAGTTAATTTTGGGTTTTTTCAATTGATTTTAAGATTATTTCATTCTATAATTTGATATATTAAGGTCTCTATATTGTTTTCTAGTTATTGCCAAGCTTTTTATTTTTTTAAAAAAAAGATAGATAATATTTCATTTATTCTTTATTTAAAAAGAAGACTTCAATTTTTAATCTATTTTAACTCAAAATAAATCTAGTTAAATTGATTTAATACGTTCTCATCTCAATATTACTTTTAAATATCTTTCAATGTTTCACTATCTCAATATTCAATATATAATAAATTTTGAATTCATGATTGAATTTTAAAAAAAAAAACATTAATAATATTTGGATAATTTTTATTGTGTTTAAAATAAAATTTAATTTAACCCGCAGCATCCTATTTATGAACTAAGGAATGAAAAATATAATTTCTGAAATTTCTATTAGTGGATTCCTTCTCTATAACAGTAAAAAAAAAAAAAATCAATGCTTTCACCATAAAGACCACTGACTTTTCCTAAATGGTTTTTCACTAAAGCCGTTCGCTGCTGATAATAAAAGTTGCCAATGAGTTAATTGACACTAGTTCACTGCAAACTAGGAGAAGCTAGGACGTAAAGTTGCCCTCTTTTGCAAAACAAAAGATAGATGGGCTAATTCAGCACTCCTGAGACCCTGAAAAGATTAAAGCAATGCCAATGTGCATCCACTGTAGATCCTGATCAGTCTGCAAGTGAGAGCAAGTGAGAGGGTCAGCTACAAGAGAAGGAAAAATTAATGGATGCTCCGAAAGAAAGTGAAAAGATTGGGAAGTGTGACTCACCTAATTCACATCAATGACCTAAAACTTCTCTTAATTAAAATTAGCAGGAGAAAAACTATCAGATGATGTAGATATGGGTATGGAAGGTATGGTGGAACTGGCCTAGTCCTACCGTTGTATTAACCTTCTATGTTAAAAGCGTATTCCAGGCGTTTTTCTACAGACTTCATTTCTTCTGGAGTTTCAAGCTTCTTGGATTTCGGAGGAGAAAGGAAAAGCTGCTTCTTGTTTAATAGATCCACATCATCATCATCATCATCTTTGTCAGATGAGCAAGAACCTAGCGACCGGAGGCCATTATCATCTTTGTCAGATGAGCCAGCTTGTCTCAAAGTAATAGAACTTCTCTTCCTTATAATCGATGGCGTGCTTTTGAAACTCCTTGCTTTGCTTCTCAGTCTGGATTCTGGACTGCTACAACTAGGAGACACTCTATTGCGGCTTATTGGAGTGGAGAAGGAACCTGGACCTCCTACTGTGCGGATGTAGCAATCTGAACCGGGAAAACTACCGGTTTCCAGGAAGACATTCAAATCCTTTGGCTGGAGTGACTCGTAGCACAAGCCACGATGTAATTTATCCGTAGTGTTAGGCCCTCCTGCCCCTCTATTTTTCTCATGTTCATCTGTCATTATAAGAGAATAATGATGATTAGTTCAGTTAATTGATTTAGATTTTGTGATTGTAAAACGCCTCACACTACATACATTACCCTGTAGCTGAGGCACATTCGCCTCGAGATACTTTTAGAGGTAATGTTCATAGTAACTCTAGATTACATGCTCAAAAATGAGAGAGGGGGAAGAAACTTTACCCATTGTTTCATCATAACCATGTGCACTGAATGGAGTACTCAGAGAGAGATCCAAAGACGGAGAAAGTGCTTCAGAAGGCAATGAATTGATAGTATTTGTAGTCTCATGAGTCCTTTCCTGTGAATATGGAGACCTCATGAGACTACCGAAAGAAATATCACAGATTTTCCCAGGCTGGTTAACAGAGGAATGGTCTGTTGACTCAGATGTGTATGCACTACTGGCACTTTCTCTGCAATCTTGGCTGGACAGAACACATGTATCAGTAGCTTTAGTACCTATAGTTCTACCTGTGGACTTTGCTGAATCGTTCCACTCTTTACAAATTTCATTATCTGACGTCTTCAATTGGCCCTCCCTTCTACCAACATTTCCAAGAACCAAATCCAGTGAACAAGGTTCCACGTTTGAGCACAAGTTCACACCCCGATCATTTCTTTGCTTGCCCACCTCTAGCTTCTTGCCATCTGCTTTTGTCTTGTAACTATAAAAGTCCAAACCACGAGCTGGATATGATTCTATTCTCTTCCTCACTGAGCAGTTCCAATGATTTTTTATTGAATTTTCAGTCCTGGTATTTTCCAATAGACACAAAACAAAGTGATTTTCCACATGCATAAACAGAAAGTCGTCTGTTTTTTAGTATTGGCACCGACTTTTCTTCTACAAAAGCTCTAGAGATACCTTCCATGCAGAAGCTTTGCGATCTCAGCCCACTTGTTACCATATGCTCCGTGGGCTTTGATGAGAATTGCTTCCTCCTCTTTGGTCCATGGAGTTCTATTAATATCTGGATTTAAATGGTTGTGCCACCTGAAAAAAAATTGTGTGATGACTTGGTTCTCAAATAATAATATTCCCAAATAAATAAGCAGCATTGGCATAACCCAAAATCCATTTATGCGGAGTGAAATGTGTCCAAGTACCTTTCTCGGCATTGCTTGCCTATGCGGCCTGTCAAGTGTTTTGCTACTTGAGACCATTTCTTGTTTCCATGTTTTTCAACAAGCTCTCGAATGAGATCATCTTCCTGTTGATCCAATAAAGTAAATATGAGTCGTTGTCACAGATTATACAGAAACAAAACAACCTCCTTTGTTGATATGAAGGATCAATACAACAACAGCCAAGTCTCCATCCCAGACTGGTTGGTGTTGGCTACATGAAGGACAAAAAAAAAATCACCTCTTTTTTCCAGGGTCCTTTAACAAGTTTAGGGTCAAGAACCTTCTGCCATCGATGCAGGCACTGAACATCTGTTCTATCAGGAACACATTCAGCTGCAAGAGATATCAACTTCATCGGAATAATACACTAGCAATGTCAGCTAGAAAACAGAACTGAAATGAGCTCGAACTCAGCTGGAAGAGAGATTGAAGACCAGCACTGGCAATCTCAACCAGAAAACAGAAACTTGTGAGCTAATGAAGATCACAACCTTCATTGGCTCTTGCAAAGACAAAAGGCATTAATTCAAGCATAAAGAAAAAGCAGGCCAGTTCACCACTAATCAGATACAGGAAAGTAAAAACTGAGTATAAGATATTGAAGGAGCATACCGATCTTCTTCCAATTTTTGCTATTGTACCTTTTGACTGCATCAGCTAATATTTTATCCTAAGAAAACAAGTGCAAGGTCATTTGTCCATGTGAAAATTGAATTCTAAATACCTTACTAACAGCACAAGCACAACTCCTGGGTCTTTACGTTAAAGTTCCTTTTTTCTTTCCTCATTCCGAGTACAATTTCATCCCAAAACAACAAACAGCCATTCACATGTACAAATCGACATCTATTTGCAATTTGTAGACTAGAAGCATCTTCAATTCAATGCCATAAATTGAGTTATCTAAGTACCATGGAATATTTTACAGGGAAAAAAGGCCACAGAAGCTATTTTGAAATCGAACACAAAAACCTCTAACACTAACCTCCTCCCCTGTCCATTTTTTTGATCGTCTTGTAGGACCAGTCATCCTCCTAAAACACAAGAGAAACTAACATCATTCAAATATACATTTCATTGACAGAGAGAGAGAGAGAGAGCTGGTATAATCACAGCTGAAATTCATAAATCTGATTTCTTTTATCTGCTAGAGGAATTAAATTCAAACTGCAAAAAGATCAAAGAGATACTGATATTTACAACATAAATAAACAAAAAAGAGATAGATAATCGAAGATTGACAAACCCTTGTTGATTTTGAATCGCATTGCGAATGCCACCATGGGGCACCAAACCAGTCCAGTAAACTAAACCCTTTGTCTTTGAATTAGAATTGATCTCCTTAACTTCTTCAACCATGATCTCTCTCACACGCTAAATTAACAAAAACAAAGTAAAAGCAAGCCACCCTTTAGGAAAAAAAAAATCTTCGATCTTTAACAATGTGTTGATGAAAAGAAAAAAAAACTCTCTAAATTAAATTCTTAAAACCCCTAAAAAATTTAAGACTTTTCCTTCAAAGATTGATCAACTTCAACACTGCTACATAACTGTAATCCAGTTTTTTTTTAATTAAAAAAAAAACAGAGATTACTAGGAAGCACATTAAACGGTAACATTAAAACTTAGGAGGGTTTTAAGGAAACTATCAAGAATAAACAGAAGTTTTCTTGTTTGTAAAAAAGAAAAACGTCTCCTTGTTTTTTTTATAAACGCGTAACGGCTAAAAAAGGATAAGCAGGAAAAAAAAATCTTTTGATAAGGGTGAGAGAAAAATTACACCAAATAGGCAAAAGAGTGATCAGGTTGTTCTAGAGAGATAAAGAGGGAGAAGGGATTGATCATTGACGTCAAAGATAAAATTTTGCAAAGAGAGAAATTCGCGGGAAAAGAGAAGGATAGTACTTGTAGTGTTGAGTGTTCATAACATGACACGAGAAATAGGCAGAGAAAGAAGAAGAGATACGATACAGAACAAACGGTTTGTTTGTTACAAACTTCAAAACGTTAGTTCATTTTTACGAGGACTCAGTCAAGTATAATAATTATTAAAAAAATTAAATTTAAATAAAAATTTTGACCGCCAAACACCTCTATATCTAGATTAGGATGTTATTGAGTCTGGTTAAATATGAATTAATTCTTAATGTGGTCCCTAAATAAAATTTTTATCAGTTGGATCTCTGAAGTATCTATTTATTTTCAACTGGTTCCTTAATCTGAAATATTTCTTTTTTTAATTTAAAAAGGGCATTGTTTTATTAGATAATATATGGAAACCGAGACAAAAAAGTATTGACAAATGTGGAAAGGGGGACTGAATTGAAGAGTGTTTAATACTTTAGAGACTTGATGCAGAATAGTTTTTGTTTGGGGACCTGGTTGGGAATTGGTAGGTGATTGGATGACTGATTAGAGGTATAGCTAAGTGTGTGTGATAATAAAATTATGATATGTGATAAAATATAATAATTTAATAAAAATAATATTATATTATGATCTGTTTGTTTCTGCGTTTCAAAAGTTTTTTTGAAAAAATTTGAAATTCTTTTATTTTTTTGTTTACTTCAAATTAATATGCTTTTAGTGTTTTCAAATCATTTTAATGCGTTGATGTCAAAAATAATTTTTAAATGAAATAAAAAAATATTATTTTGATGCATTTTAGTATGAAAAATTATTTGAAAAGCAACCACAACCATATTTACACGTATAACATCTTACACGTAAGCATGAAAAGGATGTATTCTTGAAATTAAAAAGAACTTAGTTTTCATGGTGGTGTGTGTTTTTAATTGTGTTAGGGTGTGTTTTAATAATGAATTTAATTTTAAAAAATATTAATTTTTTTTTTGTTGATTTTAATATGCTTGTATTAGAAATAAAAACAATATTTTAAAAAATTATTTCCATGTGTTTTCAAACAAAATAAAAAAGAAAAACACATTGCATTACAATATTAAAATGCATATAGAAAGTAAGCCTTTTCAAAAATATATTTTTACTCTAGAAATTTTTCCTTTTTTTATTTTCCATATTTATCCTTTTATTTAAATTTCAGACTGGAAGGAGTAATTTGTGCTCTCATGAATCTTCTCTGATTGGAGGGTATTTATTTATTTATTTGTACTCGAAATTGCAATAGCCGTTACAATTTACAAGCGTAAATATTGGACTGTAAATGACTGGAGACCAGTTGGTGAGGTGGACTTTTCTCTCGGAATTTTTCTGATGAGAGTGGTGGGCTTTAGGCCTAATTCCCTTACTTGGGCTAAAAGCCTTATTTACCATTGCCTTTCAAAAGCCTGATTAATTACTGCAGCCAGCGTAAACTGGGGAGGAGAGGAGGACCATCAGTATTAACTATTAACTCTCACCTACTGTGAAAATGAATTCACAGTAGACGAGGCCCGAGGGATTGTGCAATATGGAATTGGGCCGGGCTTGATGACCGGCCAGAGCTACACTGTGGTTTTTCGTACCAGAATCTTTTTTAACTTCAAAAAAATTCAGTTAGCGAGGAATTATCGTATAATTTCTTAACTCAATTTCTTATCTAAATCAGTTTTAAATCAAATCATGGAAGTTACTTCTGCATGAACTAACCTATTTGACTGATTCATATGTAACATGGATGATAAAAAAAATATGATTTATTTTTTTACAAAAAATTAAATGATATTTTTTAAAAAAATATCAAGATGATAACATGTTAGATCAATTCAGTTTTACAAATTAACTCATTAAATTTACGATCCAAGTCACGGACTCGACAAGGTTTACTAACTTTGTTTTTTAAAACAAATATTTTATTTAATTGAATGACAATAAAAATAAACACTTATATAATTAAACATCAATCAAATATCGAAATATTTGTTTGAGACCGTGATAACTGCATACAAAACAAACCTAAATAAATCACGACAATGATTTCATACAAAACAAACCTAAATAAATCACGACAATGATTCAAAATCAACCAATGTTGGAGTAATGGAGTTAAAAAAAAATTAAAAACACAATGTTAAATAATAAAAAAAAACCATCTAAGCACGCGGTCTAAATAGCCCGACCTTTAAATGAAAAAGGTGTTTATGAAAACCCTATTTTCAAAATGAGAAAAAACAATATAGCGTTGTGAGAGTTGATGTCCTCTGCTATAGCAGAATTGTGCCATAATTAACCAGGTCGATGGGTTATCTCTCACACACACCAAAAAAAAAAAATTTGAGTGCAGCATGACTTATAGGCAAAAGATGATGCAGCTGCCTCAGTTTCAAATTTTCAATTGAAATGTCTTGCGGGTCACGTCAACACAATAAGAAAATATCCTCAAAATTCCAGCTTGAGGAAGAAAATATCCACGAAAAAAAGACCCTCGAGGAAGAAAGCTAACACAGACAGATGAGCAGATGATTCGATTCAAATTCCAAATATCGAGGATTCAGTTGCCTGTTCTGTAAACACAAAGTGCTAAGCATCACAAGGATCTCCTTAGCCTTTAAATAATTATTTCGGCATCAATAACTCGAGTTTTCAAATCGATTAAGTCAATCTCATATCACCGTCCCTACAGTTGGGTATATGGTAACTGACATGATGATCAAGGGGAGCCAATTCCATTCGTAACACCATTGAATCTGTTCAAAGCCTCTATATTTTCCCCTTCAAATGAACCTTGAGAGGTAGTGGTGTATTTTAATAGCGGCAAAGTTTTTTTTGTTTAAAAATATATTAAAATAATATTTTTTATTTTTTAAAATATATTTTTAACATTAAAAAGTTAAAATGATGAGAAAATATATAAAAAAATAATTTCAAATGAAAATAAAAACATAAAAAAAAAATTAAAAAACAAGCAGGTTCTAAATAAAAGTAGCACTTTAATACACTGTATTTGGCAATATTGTGATGAACAGAATAACAGTCATAGCACATATCGCCCATCGCCCATTCCAAGACTTCATGGGAACTACAGCAACTGGGAATGAGAACGCATGTTTACAGTTCAAAAGATGTTACAGACTATAATAAAGCGTCCAGGTCATCAAACCAAATGCGAGTATTTTGTGCATTGTACAGACTGTTTTGTTGGATCTCCCAGGTCCAACCTTCAACCCTTCATTTTTCCGCATTTCTTCACCAGACTGCCAGTCTTATTTTCACCCTAAGAATTGCTAGAATGTATTTCATGATGTGTCAACAGGATCTTTTGATCCTTGGGTGGCTGCGGGAATAGCCAGCCCAAGCTCCTGACATAGCTCTTCGTCTGGTTGCAGACTCCCTGGAATTGCACCGAAAGCTCTTCTTGATGTTTCAGAACCAAGAGCCACATAGTGCAGATATGCTGATACATCCTCCATTCGTGTATTTAAAGATGTGGAAGCAAAGTTCTTTAAAAGACTTTTTGCTGGTTTCCTTGCAAATACCTGGTCCAGATCAGCAACCCTCAGAAACCGTTCTGTTGCAGCCTCCCATGACAGCTCGTGTCTCTGTGCACCAGTCAGCTCAGCAGGTTCTTCAGTTAAAGCCCTGCTTGTGGCCTCGACAAATCCTTTGCTGTTATCATAAGTCCAGCAGTTTACAAACTGCTTGAAGAATTCATTCGATGGGTGATTAGCACATACAACAATTTTGCCCATTGCCAATGCTTCTGCCGTCGTCGTGCAAACAACGTCTGTGGTGCTTGGATTCAGGAACACTTTATAACTGGTGGAACACCAAGAAAGAGGATATTGATAAAAGTTCCCCATAAGAAAAAAAAAACAATACAAGAGGTGGAATAATTCCGGATTGGATTACAGTTGCAATTTGCAGAAAATAACCACATTTGTTCAGCCATTATTTGCTGCCAACTGGGTGAATGTTTTATTTTTCAATATGATAGGAAAAGACTTATCAAACTTATAAATTAGTTGTAGTAGCACATACAACAAGAATCTTACTCGTGGAATACAGGATCTGCATGATCACGCCCAGGATATACTCTGACTACCAGATCCAATTTTTTAGCAGCTGCCTGGACTTGGTCGGAGTCTTCTCCACTGCCATATAAATCTACCTCAAGCCCAATTAGCTCTTTTTGATTGTCTTGAAGAAGTTTAATAAGCTCCTTGTAGCCTTTGCTCCACACCATTTTTCCAATGTAGTAGGCACCTTTAGTGAAGGCCTGATTCCCATTCCCACTTTGTTGTAGCTCTATCTTTTTCTTGCCAATCTCAAGGAACTTAGGATTCACTCCATGAACATTGCAGATTATGGAATTAGGATAATCCTGGGTAGCGGCAGACAATCTAATTACCTGTAAGCACATCACAAGTGTACCCTGGTCAGCAACCAATTATATTAAGATTGTACCAACAAAGATAAGGAATCCACACCAAAAGACAACTCTCTTTCAAGAGATGTTTCTTTGGCATGTAGAGCAATGATGAATGAACACAGGGCCAACAGGACATTGCTTGATCCCCAAAGCAATTTCATTCATTATGGTGCCACTTTATTTAAAATATGTTTGAAAAAATGATTAAAGATACAAGGGTTTACAGCTAACTTTCTTTCCTTTCTTCCCTTTATTTTGCATTCCATGGATACTGATAGTTGAATGTCATTAGCCACTTTTCCTCATTCACATCAGGCCAATATAGATGTTTGTTGTAGTACAATTCAAACAAGCACATGGCAATCTGATTGTAAATCAGGACACAGCAATCAGAAATTAACAAAGACTAGGATTACTTGAGTAACTGCGAAATAACTGATTTGCTGCTCCAACAAACATAGAAGAATATAACTTGACAAAAGGTTAGCTATCAATCATAAATCAGGCTTAAAAAGTAAATATTCCTTGTACTTTGATTCAATGTTTTGAGATCACTCGTGTATTTCCATCGATCGTGTTTCAATGAGGGATGATGGTACTGGTTGGAAGCCATACCAAATCCACTAGAAAACCACTCAAAGCACATCTTTTACACGAAATGATGCCAAAAACAAATCATAATGCAAGAAAGTATGAGCATAGAAATCTTTGAAAGAATTCTCAATTCAAGTATTAACAATATTTTAACAGAAAGGACAACATAGAATCATTCAAACATGAAGAAGCATACCTTGTGGCAGTAGATTTCAACAACCCAACTATTAATATATTTAACAACCACTGCTTTAACCCGTCCATGCTTCTCTCTCTTGATATATTCCAGATAATTGGTGTGTATAATTCCTATGACAAGGCGGAATTTAGTTTTCCATCTCTTCCCATGATGAAACCACGTGAGATGCTCAGGCTCCTCAAGGACCGCAACATCAGCATCTTCATCCGGTATGACTTCCGAGATATCTCCTACGGAAAGAATGCTTCTTTTATCTACAGCAAACTGCAAGACAAACAAAAAGCATCAAACTTTACGCCCATCTCCAACTAATAATAAACACATCATATATGATGAATTGATTGATGATTACCTTGGCGGGGTAGAATTGTATGCTAAAAGCAGGTGAAAATGAAATCCTCTCCTGAAGCCATTGACGGACATACACTTGTTGCTCAGAAGGTGAAGTGAAGGTGATATTATTGGGGTAAACTAATTTCTGATGCTGCAATGACAACCACGGAATCACCAAAGTGACCTTTCTACTCCCATCTTTCGCAAGAAACGCAGCACGAAACAGAGGGTTTACGGCAGTTCCAGTCATCCATGGAAGACTGGCCGTTGTAAAAATTGCAATATGCTGCTTCTTGTTATCCATTTATTAATAACAGCTCTCAACTTGGACAAATTGATTTCTTTTCTCAAACAAACAATAGGTAATAAAAATAATTAGGGGAAAGACATAAAATCTACGGAATTAATAATCAAGAAAGACAGCAAAGTTTAACGTAAGAACAACCGGATGCAGAAAACGAAGATCTAACAATAGTAACCCATTACCTCTGGGATATTCTTCGGACAGCTAAACGGAAAATTAGAAACGACAAAGGTGCAAGAAGATTCGTGTTTGGTTGGCTTATAGATAAGCTTTTGGGTCCCTCTCCTCCCTGTCTCCTCCGGTCCCTGATGTTTTGTCTTCTTTTTCTTTTTCTTTTTTCCCATAAGGCAGATCCAACTTGGTCCCTGTATTCTCACCTTTAATTAATGTGGTTTCTGTTATTTTATTGGTCCCTTTACTCGAGAACATTTCTTGATGTTATCCCCAATCCAATCTCCATCCAATTCAACATTTAATTATTGAGATGTGATCAGGCATGTGATAGATTCATGTTCACCTTTTTTACACGTGGTTAGGAATTAACAGAAAACGTAAAAGTGGTTGGACGGAGAGATCACGTTCGCTAATTTTCTAGATTAGAGGGACCAAATAGGTTAAGAAAAGGAGTATAGGGCTCTTCATGAGTAAACTTGTTAGTATAGGGACCAAATAAATACGATCAATCCACGTCGTTGAACTCCTTTGGTGAGAGCCATGTTTAAAGGTGCTTGTTAATTGCTTGAAGCATTGATTAACAAAAACTAAAAACGCTAGAGGCCGCCACGGTTGATATTATAATGGAAATACAGGATTGAAATTTAAAATTCAGAGAAAATACATTGCTAATTACGAAAAAAAAAATTGATTTAAAAGTTTATTTTATTTATTTTAAAAATTTTAATTAAAAAAATTGTTGAAAAATTATGAAATAAAAATAAAATGGTTGGTTGTTATAATTTTGATAACAAAAATAATCAAACTTAGTGTAAACAGATTCTATTAAATGAGAAAATTTAATTGAGGTGATTTTTCCATTCAAACATACTTGAAAAAGGAGTTGAGTTCCGTCTAATGTTTCTGGTTCAATTAATTTTTATTTTTTTGGACGAGTTTGGGTTTTTTTAAAAATGCTTTTATGATATTAGTTATATGTTTTTGGGTGAAAATAAGCTGAATTCAACCCAAAAAGTTTACTTTATAATTTTTTAACCACCACAATGATAGCTAAATTATGAGCTAGTCAATGGCGTTGTTTACCTCATTAAGTAACACGTTGTTTGTTTCTTTTTTTTATATATAGAAAAAGAAAATTAAAAAGTAAATAACATGTGTTTATATCTTATAAATGGTTGAATCAAGTCCACGCATCTAGGTTTTTTTTAAGGTGCTGATGCACTAGGCCACTTAAATCTATGTGCCTAGCTTGACCTATTTTTTTTATAAAAAAAATTTCAACCTTGTGTTTTTGATGATTTTTTTTATTTTTTAATATTATATCAATTTTGAATTTTTTTTTATTTTTGTATCATGTAAAAAAATGTTATTAAACCCATTGATATTCACAACACAAGTCATAAGTTTAGCGAGTTAACCATAATTAATTAAATATGTTATACTGTCTTAATGTTTATAAAAAAAAATATAATTTTTTTTTAAGTTAAATTTTTTATTAGTTCTTCAGATCATTTTTTAAACATGTATGACTAATTTTTTTTTGTTGTTGAATGTTTGAATTATATTAAGTTAATTTTTATTTAATTTAATTTAAACCCCCAATAAGAAATTAAGTGAGAAGTTTTCAATTTTTTCTAGCTAAATCAGATTTAATTACAACATCAAAGAATTTTCGAAAGCTAGAATATTTTTTTTATATTTAAAAACTTTTAGGCCACAGAATACGCCAAGTAAACTAGTGAGTAGTAAATAATTAAAAAAACTGTGAAGGAACAGAAAAGCATGGACTGGTAGATTTGCCTAACTATAAACCCTTCCAAATATTCAAACACCAAAACCCTGACAGCAGACCTCAGATTTTAGCATCTGGGCTCTCAAGGTTTGCAATAATTACCAGGTAAAGCAAGAAATCACAATCTTTCCACTCCCATAGACTTACTTAAGCCTTTACTTTCTACCATTCATATGATCATAAAAGCTCACATGGCACCAATTTAGCTACTTGCTTAAAAAACGAGAGTGATTTCTGATTGTGAACAATATTGTAATAAAAAAAAATTGATGTTTACATTTTAGGTTTGTTTCTTCTAGCATTCACAACAGTAGATTAGCTTTAATTTTCGTTATGTGATATTCTGGGATCAATCAAATGCTGTTATTGAATTAATGTTGCAGATGGAGGTTTAATGTTGATGTTTTGTGTGTTTAGAGAGCTTGAAGAGTGCTGATGGGACATGCTGATGGTCTATCAGAACCCGGGTCATCAAGCAATCACCTAATTGCCTATCCTGAATCGGTGTTGGATGTTGAGGACGAAGAAGAACAGATACTGTATGTAGCTTCCTTTGAAGAACTTGCGGGAAATCATGTTAAATATGACACCATTATATGGGTTTCTATATCTTTGTTGCTGGTTTTAGCTTGGGGGATTGGCATTATTCTGTTGCTATGTTTGCCCATAAGACGATGCCTGCTTCAAAAGGATATTTCCTCGCGCAAACTATATGTTACAGCTAATGAAATAGTTTACAAGGTAATCATGTGTGTGTAGTGAATACTTTTCTCTCGCCAATTACAAGAGAGAACTGGCAGCGTAGATCCAATTCTTATATTGTCATTATTATTTTTCTTGTTTGAAGTTTTCAAGGCCTTCGATTCTCTTTTGGCGTGTTACAACAATTGAGAAGCGCACTCCACTTTCCTCGGTGATTGATATCATCATTGAGCAAGGTATTGATGCAAAACCAGTTGATTCTAGTTGTGATTCATTTGCGTTGCTACTTTTTTGTTCACTGTTCCATTTGCTAGATTTATGTGTTACATGTACGATAGTCTAGGTTAGATGTATGTATGTCTTTTCTCTAAACATCTGTTTCCCAAGCATATGGCCTAAAGAGAAGAAATGGCTATGCAGTTTTTTTCCAGCCAGGCTACGTGATTGGTTTTACTGCTGTTCAGACAGCTACTGTAGTATTGGTTACTGTCAAGCTTTCTTGTAAAAAATTTTGGCTTGCTACAAGGGAACCTTTGAGGAAAAGTGGGGGAACAATAGGCTGCTAGTTAATCGCTGTAAATTTGCATATTTTTTTCTTTTTGGATGATGTCATGAATTTTATATGCTTCTTCTCAAGTGAAAGATGAATGTTTTAATCAATACTCTGTGTGCAAAACAAGCCCTCTTGAATGAATTCTTCAAAACGACTGGTGATATTAACATGTTCTGATTTTCATAGGTTGCTTGCAGTCTGTTTATGGACTCCATACAGTTAGAGTTGAAAGCATTGCTCATGGAAAAGCTGCACCTGTCGATGAATTACAGGTTCAAGGTGTTGCTGATCCTGGAGTTTTGAGGAAGGTTTTACAAACTTGATTGTTTACTTTATTTTCTTATTTCAATGTGAATGTTGTTGTTTTTTTAACAAGATGAGCTGGATAATAGTTGGTTGTAAACAATGCATTTCTTGCAGGTGATAATAACTGAAGCTTCAAAGAATGCACAGGATTTTGGGAAAGGTTGCAAACCTACTCTTACTGGTGAAGAGGAGAGGCTGTCTAGAGGGGGATCATTGAGTGAGGGACCAGTTATCTTTAAATCACCATCCAAAAGCTGGAAGGTAATTTAAACTGCAAGCTTTTTCTATGTATTCTCTGAATTTGTTTCCAACTCTTTATTTATGAATGCTTACACTTCCTCTTACTCACTTCAAGTTGAGATGTGTATCCTTTGAAATGTTCGTACTCTAATAACTTCAATCTCACTTTAGTAACAAGTTGAGGCTTTTATGTCTTGTTCAAGTTGAATTATTCAATTTGTAACAGCCTAAATCGTTATGGATTAAGTTTTTATATTGGCGAATGAACCTTGGATGCTATGGTTCTTACACGCTTTAAGGTGTGAGTCAATTTAGTGCTGTGCCAGTTCTGTCCTCCATTCAAACTGTGTACCTTAAACTGGTTCTGCTTGCAAGACATTGAGGTGCTGTGACTTCTACTTCCCTTACAAAAGTGGAGTCCAATTTATTAGGATATATAGTCTGAACTCTCAGAAGAATGGATGGTTGGTCCAGATGCTTTACTACATTCATCAAATTGATTTGCTTAAGACTAAGAGATGCCGCCTATCCTTTTCAGATTACAGGCTCACCGCGCTACACTTCTCTGGAGCATAGAGGTTTAATACAAGGGGAAGTGCTGCTAAATAAACTCGAAGAAGTCAGTAAATCAGTAAAGGTATGGACCCTGTACTTTCTTCATGTGGTCTTGTCCAATGCAGATAAACAAGATAGTTTCATGTATTTTTTAATCTTAAAATGTTTTCATGTGTTCAACCTTGAATAAAGTGGCAAGCCTTCCCTGAAACACTTCACTTTCTTGGAACTTTCAGTCCAAATGATTTTATGAGTTGTCCATTTTTACAAGTAATACATGCTTTCAAATAACCTAGCACACGCATATCTCAAGGCGACAATGGTTGCTTCTGCTTGTGTTAATTTATTTCTGTAAAAGTGTCCCTGATTTGCCTATTTTTATTTTTATCATGCCAGAAAATTGAGTCGCATATTAAGAAGTCCCAGGCTTCCCCAGAAAGCCGTTGAAGTGGAGCAAGGCCCTTTTGGATTGGATCATCAAATCAGACGCTTCCATTAGAGAAACTTCATAACTAACCCCCACACCCCCCCGCCCTTGCAGAAAGAAATGGTCGTTGCTTGGAGAGCAACAGCCGGGTCCGGATCTGATCTATCTACTCGGCAATTCATCCGGTGACTTCACGGGGTCGCCAAAGAAGCCCCGCCAACCATCGTTGGACTCTTTGTATGAATAATTCAGTTGGGTTATTGTTTTCAATGCTCTTCGAACTTCAGCCAGTTATTGGCTTTTGCTTCCATTTCGGGAAGCTTTCATGTGAACACAACTATTGTTTGAACAATTGCATTGTTCACTGTTTACAATGATTCTAATTTGTTGCGTGAAAACTACCAGCACTCGTTTCAGCTTTTATGTTTGGAACTCCTTTTTTTAGAATTTCAAACAAATAAAATAAATTGAATTTTATCTCTTTTAAAATTAAAATTTTAACTTGCTTATTAATTAAATTTAAATTAAACAATTTATCCATATTCATGATTAGTCTACATTTTGGCCATTCATATTGATTTAAGTTCTTGATGCAAGGCCAAAGCTCCCCTATTTTTTTTTCTGGTTATGATCCAAATACCAAAGCTAACAAGACTAGCTTTCTTCAGCATGTTTCCTATTTTGTTAAAAGTATATTTCAGTTCTTAGATCTGAAGAGATGAATTTGATGGTGGAGCCGAATCCAGACTGACGATTTTCCAACGGAGGAACGGGTTTCAGCATTCAACAGTCAGTATTAGTAGAACCCTTTTAGCTGATTAGGGAAAAACAAGGTGCTCAGAATCATGAATATGTTCTCATAGAGTTTTCCTGACAGGAAAAATCTCTGAAGTCTGACATGTGAATTCATTCATGGCTCATCATAGCAACAGAAAAGTGGGATTAACATTAATTTCTTACAAATATTTTAAAAATCTCTTCCAAATTGGAGATCAGAAATTGGTAAAAAGGTTTCGGTCACGGTTAAATCAGAAACACGGACCAAAGTTTATCTCATCATATCTCCCAGTGAATCGCATTGAGATTACTGAACAAAAAAAACAGAGAGAGAGAGCGAGGAAAACAAGAAATTAAAAAAAAAGGATGGACAAAATGGAATCATCAGAGACTTAAATACAAGTAATCACGAAATCAATCGATCATTTTGTTGCAGTTTTTCTTCATCCCATGATCATCATTTTGCCCCTCTTGGGTTTAAAAACCACAACAGATTCAACAATACAAAAACCCATAGTTTTCTACATGAAAAAACAGAAACATCACAGCAAAAGAGAGACACGACAGAAAAAACACCGAGAAATAGAGAGGGATTGTGAAGCTTGGCTGGGGAAAGGAAGAGACGGGCTCTCCCTGAAGCGAGTGTGGATTATATAGGAGGAGGCAAGAAGTTGAGGAAACCCTAATTCAGTATTTCAGTGTGCTGCAGTTTTGCGACTCGTTGGCGTTTACTTGAACCGTTGGATTGTCCTGTAAAATATTCATATCGACGGTCTTGCTCTTCTCTCCTTTATTTTCCTTTATTTTATTTTTCCTCTCCTGCAAAGTTTACTCCTTTAACTCAATTTCTCTACCTGGCGGCAAATAAATAATACCAGAGGAATTCTACGAATAGTAAGTGTTTTTTTTTTTAAACAACTAATATAACAACATAATTTTTTTTAAGAAATGCTAGGAATTGCAACAATTTTGTTTTTAGGAATAGTAACAATTTGGGAATTTTTCCAATGTTTCGTGAGTATTCATCGCTTTTTCTTGTTAATTAAAATCAATATGCATGTATAGTGATTTTCACTTTTATTTTTATATGGTATTTTTTATTTAAACAAATTGTATAAAACTTGATCAATTTTAATATAATTAAATAAAAATTAAAATGGGTGAGATGAGTACTGTTGAGCTAACATTGTATACCTTCGCATATTTTACCATGGATCTATTGTTTATAATTTTTAGTTTTTTTTAATTTGATCATTGATTTTATTTTTTTTAGCGATTGCATTTCTTTTTGGTCAATTTCAATAACAATTGAATCAAATTTGTTAACTAAAGATAAAATTGTAAAACAAGGGACTATAGTAGAAAATATATCACAAATGGATGATGGTTTCAAAGTACACATAAAAAGTTTAATTTTGTCCTCGTACTTTGAAAATTATACTTACTCGGCACCTCAATATTTTTTCAATTAAAGTTTGATATCAAAGTTTATTTCTGTTTCTTTTTAGTCTCTGATTTGGGAGATGGGAGGTAGGAGGTAGGAGCCATCGGATTTTGACAAAGAAGAAAGTAAAATGTCGTTAACATCGATCTAAGTCACTAAAATTGTTGATATTCATGTCAAAATGCTACATTTGTTGATGGGAATTCATAATGGGCGTTTATGTATCTTTAAAGTTTGTGAAAAAAACAAATATGAACTCAAATTTTTATATACATGTATTTTAGGTTGATTTCAGTTTTTAGACGGTTTTTTGAGATCATGGATAGGTTTATCACGATTCTTATAGTGTTTTTCTATGTGTTTTGGTCAAAATAGATTGAAAATGAGTTTTTGAGTCGGAAAACTTTAAGCCTTGATTTTTCGGTTACCATAATGGTCTCTGAATATAAAAAAAAAATTCACACAACGTGTCGTTTGTTTTTTATTAAAAAAATTGGAGTGGATGAAAAAAAAACCTATATGAGATGACCTGACTTGCCAAACCTAGTTATGCCAGGCCTTTTGCTTCTTTTTTTTCTATGTTTTTTTTTCATATTAATATGCTTTTTTTATTTATATTTTAATTAATAGTATTTTTTTTTATTTTGTTTGTAGTGCCGCTTTTAATGATGATATTTTTGTTATTTTGTATGTATTTATTTTTTTGAAAAGATCTTTTTTACTCATCTATAATTTTTTCTTTACAAGTAAACTTTATTTTTTTCAAAAAACAATTATTGCCATATATTATTTATAATATGTTTAGCTTTGCATTATATATATATATATATATATATATATATATATATATATATATATTATTTTAAT
>Ga0307517_10002231_pt1 | contig 31301 bp, 20 predicted proteins | sample 23_EM_MG_FD_194515 | JGI IMG/M metagenome (GOLD analysis project Ga0307517, IMG submission 194515) | Populus trichocarpa ectomycorrhiza microbial communities from riparian zone in the Pacific Northwest, United States - 23_EM | ecosystem: Host-associated > Plants > Roots > Unclassified | place... | reverse complement strand
AAAAATATATATATATATATATATATATATATATATATATATATATATATTATACATTCTGTTTCATATGTGTTTATATTTTTACTATATTTTATTGATTTTAATAGACAAATTCAGTAGAAACAAATGTATAAATGTCTCATTTTACGAAATTAAATATCTTGATCTACATTTATTTCTTGATTTTTCCAGTTTTTTCTTAGTTACTATTAATGATTTTATTTTATTTATATAGATGACTTTCGATTTATTTAATTAGATATCTGGATAAGATTTTTTTATTTATATTTTAAATTTTTATATGTGAAAAAAAATAGTCATCTACCAAATCTATATACTCAAGTTTTGTTAAAAGAAAATTTACGGGTTAGGTGCTCCGTCCTGGCCAGCAAATTTTTATCTGTCTGAAATGCAGTTACCAAATCTCGTCCAGATGATGGTTAGCTAGCTAGCTAGAGCAGGAGCCAAATTTATGAGTCAATTGCATTAGTTGTTGCATCAGTAGGTCAATAAAAAGTTTTCAGTACTGAATTCTTTTATGAAATCCGTTTAATGGACCCAAACAGCTTTTAATTCGCTGCTTAAAGAGTGGTTGTGAATGTTTGTTAAAATAATTTTAATTTAAAAATATATTAAATATTTTTTTTAATTTTAAATAATTATTTTTTATATTACTAGATTAAAATAATCTAAAAACACTAAAAAAATATTAATTTAAAACAAAAAAAAATTAAAAAAATTTAAATTATTTTAAAATTATTTTTAAAATATAAAAACAAACACAAACACAAACAGACCAGCACATCAGACGTCTATCTTCATGTAATAATCTCCGATCATCCTACCAACAACAAAGCTCATTTCAACCTGTTGACTGACAAGTTGGGATGAAGAAATCTCAGGGCTGCCGGAGGTTCGCCTGGGTTATGCAAACATCACAACCGTAAAAAACCGTCAATTTCAAAGCAATTGTGGCCAAAAACATGTGTGCCTGAGTGGGGCTTCTCTATTACTGAAATACTTTACCCCTCTGTTTTCTGATCTATATCCTTGTAGATAGATAGATAGTTACCATGCATTAAATAATACATCAGACAATAATTTAAGGTATTTAAGTACCAAATTCTCATGAAAAACAACATTAATCTTCCAATTGTAGCAATCTAGAGTTCCTCACTTATTGCCTCCTTAATTGTTGGGCTGGTGTGTTATTCAATATTAGTATTTTGGAGTGCGATTCAACCATATTTTGAAATTATTTAATTGTTTGTTGATATTAAAAATAAATTTTAAAAATATATTATTTATAAACAAAAACATTTTAAAAAATAACTTTATTATTGTCACAAACACCCCTGAATATATATATATATATATATATATATAGCTAGCTAGCAGCCTAATTCATTGTTTGACATCAATAATTGCAATGTACTATAGAGTATCCCAGCACACAAGATTCAGATGAGCAACATATATTCATTGTTTACATTATTTTCTGGTATAGATTTATTGTATAAATGAAGAACACTCACAACATTCATGCTTGAGGCATTACCTTTGCATGGTATCAGAGTTGTCAGTGAAATCCTTGCCAAAATCTCCTTACAAGCTATATATATCATGGTTGATTCTTCACCAACCAGCTGCTTCTGCTTAAAACGATGGCGCACATGGTCACTATCAAACTCACTCCCACATATTTCCTCTTGTGGCATCGTCCGTTATTGATCTGTTTCTGAATCTTACTGAAGAAATGGCACACACATGATCATCATATTATACTCAATCTTATTTATGCCTCTCTCGCTAAGGAATGTGTGGCTGGATTTGTCAAAGAATAAAAGGAGCAAATGAATAAGGAAAAGGAAGTTTTTTTTTAAGAAATACATATTTTTTAATGAATTTAAATCATTAAAATTCTTGCTAATATTATTTTAATTACCTCAAGTTTATATTGAAGAAACGTTTCAATAAATAATTAAGACACATTTCATCGAAAAAAAGGGGAAAATGCACAAATAAGAAAATGAAGATTTTGGCTAAGGAAATACATTTTTTCTCTATAATTTAGATCTTTAAAAGTCTTTTGAATATTTATTTTGATTGCTATATAATTAAATAAAAATTAGCTTTGAAAATGATCTTGTTGCCTTCATTCTTTCTTGTATTCCACGATTTATTACATCTATGTTATTGTTAACTACCATGACTCTATGCCGCCTATATTTATTAAATATTAATTTGCATGTGTATTTATCTTTTGCTTCTTAGTAGAAAGATCAACTTTCTAGTTTAATATTTAAATAACGTTTATAATTCTTTTTATGATTTACAGGTTCATCTATTTTTAAATTTATTGTATTAAATGTGTGCATCTTCTTTTCATTTCTTAATTAACAAATTAATTTCATAATATTAGAGTCTTGTTCTCTTACGTTAGAAACTAACGTGAGGACAATAACTAATATATATAGATTGAATTATGGATATTACGTCGATGATACGTATCTAAACATTTAGCAAATAGAATTTATAGAGATGAAAAGTTTTTAAAAACAAAAGCAAAATGACTAGCTAGTGATCAAAATACATACACTTATAGAGACCCAAGATGATGTAATAGAAAGGTAAAGAAAGGAGATGGAGGGTTCCACAAGAGAATGATGAAAGAACTGAACACACTCGAGAATAAGATTGGTAAGACGATGAAAACTGGGTCCATTAGGGTGACCCATGCACGCTCGATTTTTCAAAAAAAAATCTGTGTCTTGCCACCCCTCAGTACTACTGTTCGACTTCAAAGTCACACCCCCGATCCCTCCCTCCCTCTCATGAGTCATGAATAGTCCTCTTTCATGACCATGATCCTCTTTTTTCTGTTCGCATTATAACTTATTATCTAATCTCTAAGTGGAGAACAAAATCATGATGGTTTGAAGGTGAGTTAAATGGGCATGTGAGAGACCGATTCTGATTAAGTCAAGACTTAAACGTACGTAGACTTAATAGCTCGACCAACTCAGTATTTTATCCTAACAAGACTGATATTCTTCAAATGAGAAACACTCTCCAATCACATCACTTAGGGCACTTTAATTATTTTCCAAAAGCACACTATATGTTCAGCACATGCAACTTTATCTTGGAGAAGAACATGAATATATACCCACTTCAAATTTCCGTGTACCGTTGTTTAGAAACTACAAAAAATTAATTGATTGATTAATTGTTTTAATGGGTTTGATCCTATTTGATGCCATGCCATGCCATTTTTTATAACGATGTCCACTAGCAACAAAAACAAAAGCATACACTGGCGCCTCATGATCCGACAAATTAATTTGGTAGTTTATGATGAGAGCTTCAAAAAAACAAAAATGGAGCTTTTGGGGTGAATTTGAAAGGTAAAAGGGTTAAATTAAGAGATAATCCATGTAATCAAGAAACGATTGCAATAATCACACATTTGAAACCTTTAATTGTTGATGATCTTCATGGCTTAATCAAGAGGATTTAGCAAGATACAAAACAAGATAAATAATACCAAAAGGGGTCCCAAGTCATCATTGCATGTCATGTTCTATCATTTGGTGCTTGTTTAAAGAGAGAAAAAAAGATGCTTTAGCATCAATATTTGAGAGGGCACCGTCACTTATCTTGAGACTTGAGAGTTTTATGCAATGAAATGAGAACAGACAACCGAATGATTTAGACCTTCTAAAGTAAATTAGATATTTAAGGGAAAAAGGAGAGGTAAACTAAGGAATTAAATGGGAAGATGGGCTTTGGGAACTCGTCCTTGTAGTAACACCTTTGAGTAAGAAGACAGATAATTAAGCATGTCGTTCTCCATTCTCTATCACGCGATGATCGATATATAATTAATTAATTAAGGCAACAAATTAACAAGCGTATTAGCTAGGGACTTCTTATATTAAACATCTACCACTAGTTTCTTCTTAATTCGATCGTGTGTTGAAGCCTGAAGCCTGAAGCCTCAAGCCAGTGTTAAAATCAGCACTTCTTAATTATAATTAAGCTGCTACAGAAATGTAAATTGATGGTTATTAATTTATTCTTCCCTTTTCTTTTGAATAGTCAGGGCGAGACATGCAAATCTAACAAAACCACGTAAATTTTCCAAGCTTTTGTACTTAACCAGAGCTCTGGGATTCGTGAACGACAACATGTTTCCGGGGAAGCCCTACTTTAAACAAGAATGTCTCTTGAAAGCTTCATCAATATCCATGGCAAAACACAAAAGAGAATAAAAGGTCCCAGTGGAAGGGTTCTTTTACGATCACCTTGCGCCCGCCCTCAGTCTTTGGAGTTCCCAAGCCTCGCAAAGTTTTTTCCTTTGAAAAACACAGGCTTGAAATAACTAATTCTACTATTTTATCAAGACCACTCAGTTAAACAGGTGCGCGCTCACTGCAAACTGGGTTAAAATTTTTCTAATATAAAAAAATATGCCCATGATAATATTTTTAAATGAGCAAGAAAAATTTGGGTCAATATAATTATATAAAAAAGCTAATGGCAATGGCTAATAAAAAAATAAATGCCCATGATATTATTTATATAAAAAAAAAAATGCTTGTCAATTTTATAAAAAAATACCCTCTGAATATTCTTAAAAAATCTTAATGATCTTATTTGATAACAAAATAAAAATTAAATGAGAACATAATAATTCATATAGAGAAAAATGAGAAAATTCCAAAGCTCATTTACCAGCAAATTAAATATTGAAGAATAAACTGAGAAAAAAAAATCAAATTTTAAAAAGGATAAAAAACCTTACTCGAGTCAGCATGCCAAATTCACGTTGCGTTTATGAGACCAGGATAACACTTTGCAAAAGAAATTGAATGAAACAATAGAGGTCAACTCTCAAGAAAACTAAATGATGAAAGGCAAAACTGAAAAAAATCAATTAAAAACAAACATTGAAAAAAAGCTTCGGCCAACCCTGGTTAACTCAACTAACCCGCAACCCAGGATATGAGATCAAGATAACTTCATAGAAAGAAAAACAGAAAAAATCATGAAGCTCAAGGCACAATAACCTAATGCTCGTGCACAAAACCCAAGGCAATAATAAAGGAAAGGAGGAGGAAAAGAAAAATAGTTTGTCAAGGCCATATCATCAGTTTTCTGCGAATGCACGCCCCATCACCTGGAAGAGCTTAATGTGCCGCTCTCAACACTACCACATAAGTTGGCGTTTGATCTTCAAGAGATGCTACATGTGCCTTCTAAGTAGCGCGGGCATATCTCACCTTCCAAAACCCGGTGATCCGGTTAAAACCTGGAATTCGGGTCTTGGACTAGGCCGGTTATCGGGCTGGGTTTAAAAACTATAACATCAATTATTTTTTATTTATTAAAACATCAAATTTAATTTAAATCAACTTGATTATAACTAAAATATAAGATGAAAATCGGTTCATATAATTTTGCTTGTAAAGATAGACTAGTCATTGTATCATGCTTAAAAACATTGAAAGATTGATTTGTACCCGATTATTTTGATGAAGAGAATATCTTACCCTCAACAGTAAGATTAATAATTTTGTCTTGAAAATGTAAAATGATCATTATAGTGTCTAATCCGCAATGAAATCCTTGGTGGACGAACGTAAGAAAGTCTTGGACGGAACTGCAAAAAGCCTTCGGTGGTCAAAATGGTTGTGGAGGCTGGAGTTCCTTAGTTTATTAGAGCTATGCAAGAGACAAAAAGGGAATCATCCATTATTGGAGCCATCTCTTCCCCCTTTTTTTTTCTTTTTTTTTCCTTCTCCTTACTCTTTCAATATATTAAGATGTTCGTATAACCTTATATTCCCACTCCTTGACATGTTGCGAGTGGCATTCCCTCACTGCATTCCTGCTTTCTGAAGCAAACGACTTTGTAGTAATGCAATCCACCACCTCCCAAGCAAAATACTCAAATTACCATCATTTTGTTTTAGAAGATAGGAGCAACTTTATATTCGTGGGTTCGGTGGATACTTGTCTAAACTCTAAACCTAGTCTCCTTCTTAATCATAATAAGTTCGTTTTTCCCCTCTTTATCGACCTTTTTCTTTCTCAAGCTTTCAAAGCTTATAATTACTGAGCACTGCTCCTGGAGTGACACTGGAGGACAACCCAACACGCCCGTGGGTGTCCTATGAATCATCAAATTTGCACTTGTGGCCCTCTCTTCCATCCCTTTTTTATTTTTTATTTTTTATTTTTGCTCTTGATAAGACTGGCCTGTTCATTTGCCCAATTTCTCACCTACCAGAGGAATTTTTTTTTTTTTTTTTTGAGATTGACAGGTATCATGTTTCATGTTATATTTAGGTTGGTCCATCAAATAATATGGGGCATTTATGATGAACAAAGTTACTTTTGTAGATGAAAAGGGGGGTCATTGACTAGAACCATTATAACGGGTTATCATGGCTGTTTAAACGTTTACCACCTTTTTCTACTAAAGTATGATGCTCGCACTTCTCATGTTTTTTTATCCAAAGGAAAATTGTTATTAGAGCACAAAAACACCATAAACTTCGCAATGGAATGAGCAGACATCAGTCTACCGGTTGTCCATAGCAGAACCTAATTGAAGCTTAACGATGCAGTGTGTTGTTATTTTGAAAATGATCTTCACAAGACAACATTACCAGCTCCACTGACTCGCTAAGTTCTTGCCCAAATTGAGGAGCAAGTGTGTTCCATTGTTCCTTGTTGGGTATCCAGTAATCCTGGTAAAAGGAGAAACCTTTTTTCACTAGTTTGGCATTGGCTTAGATTCAAAACCTGCTGCTATAAAGTCTGCCAAGCATTGTGAAGGAGTGGCAAGAATAAACTAGCGTATGTTAGTGGGCATTCATAGTGCCATGTTGGAGACATTGCATTGTGCTGCCACTTGAGACCCTATATGACCTTGACATGAGGGGAGCAAGGGGAAAACAAAATTCAAGCAGAGGCAGCAGAAGCCAGAATAGGGGTCCTGAGCGTAAATTTCGCACCCACGACCCTGGCATACTTTCTCATCAAAGACAAAAGAAAAGAGGATGAATTAAATCAGAAAATTGTCTCAAGCTTTTCAACTTTCTTGCTAGTCAATTATGATGGTATTGAAAACAATGTTTTCAAAATTAGAGAAATGATGTTTTTTAACTGGGGGGAGTGGTGTTGTTAGTGATGACGCTAGCTTGTAAGTAACAAACCGCTATTGCAACATTATAACTTTGATTGTTAGTTACCTTGCTACTAATAATCCCACCGTAACATGGAATGGACTTCAACAGAGTGCAATTCATCCTCACCCTTGTGTTTTTTGTGCTGCATTCAAAGGCCCTTCTTTGTTAATTATATACCCAAATGACAGCAAAGCGAATAGTAATTGATTAAATAATCTGAAAAATAAAATCTTACACTCACAAGCTGTTAGGACAGTTATTTATTCTTCAGTCCATGTGATCACGGAAACGGATAATTCTGTTGATGAAAGGTCTCTCGCGGCGGTAACTGTTAATGATAAATGAAAATAAAATTACAGGAAACTTTCCACATAAAAACAAAAATAAACAAAAATAAAAAGAGCATAAGTAAAGTTAAATGGCCAACTGAATTCGCACCTCGAAACTCAGTTCACGTGGTTATAGCATAAATTGAAATAAGAGACAAGGAGATACTTACATGATGAAAGACGAAATGCAGAAGCAAGTTAAGCCGATGGAGAAGTGGATTAAAAATGTTGGCCAGAAATTTTCGTGGTCCAGAAATAATTTCTCAGAGATGAGAGTAATTACACCAGAAAACAACAGAACTGTCCAACCTGAAGGTAAGCAGCTGGTAAAAGAAAATGCAGAAGAATCCTGCAGAGAGAAAAACACGTTTCCAGTATAAGGTTGATATAAGTACCCAAAAACATGGAAGAGATGCAGTATCAAAGCCATACCTGGAAGTAGTATTTGATGAATACTGCAGAGTATATAATCCTCAAGATCATATCTTCAGAATAGTCAAGAAACCAGCGACCCAAGGATTTAAATTTAATAAAGCATATACCACTGGTAATTGGTTGAATTTAGGAATCAAGGAAGAACATAAACTAGTCACTACTGAGTTAGATATCATCATGGAGAGCCCCTTCAAAGCCACTTACCCAACAGCTGAACAATATAGGTTGAAATTGGCAACCGAGACACTTTCAGAAGACAATATTGGTTGAAACAGTATCCTGGCTGCTTTTCAAAATTACTTTACCTTGAATGGAAGTTTATTCTCTCAACTGCAAAACCTTAGGGGTCTTGTTTATGATAGCCTAACTTACCAAGCACTCTTAGTCAGAACTATGCTGCTTATATATGGACACCCTAGGCGAAACACAGTTATGCCTAGATCTAAATTCCCATTATTCAACTTCTATAACACTGGCACAACCAAACTGTTGAGCAATCCAGTGTCAAAGGGACATAGCAAATTCACGCAATCCTTCACCTTTGGTAACTATGAAAGCAATGGAACATCTATCAAAAAAGATTTGCTCTTTTCTATTTCCTCCTTAGAACTATAGTTAGAAGTCTAGTTTCCAAAAGGCAACCATGACTTCCTTCAAACAAATGCATAGTTACCAAATAAATCAAAATTCTGACAACAAATATGATCATGATAAGGCAACAAGTGAAACAGTGCCAATCAATGGGCTTCAAATATTTTGCGTCAAACTCACCAAAACTCAGTCTCATGACCATGTACAATGTGTATAACATGCACATGGTGGGCACGTATGGGTGCCTATTGAAATAATGGCTAATAAAAAAGCCTGCAACTTGAAAAGGATACTTAAGGAATTTGCCAGAATCAAGCCAACAGCACCAGCTGACTTTATCAGCAGGACATTCATCACTACATATATCAATGAGAACACAAGCAACGAATCATTTGAGCGCTTGAGTTGGCTCTCTGTTGCAACAGCATGTAGAAATGCTTCGGAAGTTCCTGATGAAAAGTCAAATGAAGGTCAACATTTTCATAACAGTATATAAAAGCAAAGCTGAGAGATGCATTGTCTGTGGTAATCAAGTTGCTTGTTGAAACGTTCATAGATTCACAAGCAAATTATGTGTGCATTTGTGAAGCTTGCACTCCTGTCCAAATGCGTAGAAATGATGACATCAAGAACCTCTACTGATCTAGAAGTAAAATAATAACCATTAATCTCTTCATTTTTCTAACAATAAACTCTCGATTTACAAGTTGATCCAGCAAATTTCTACACGTAGTTGATAATAAAAAACCAGTGACCTGATTATGCCATGACATAGATTGTCTGTGCACTTTTTTTTCCAAAACATAATCAGGAATCAACAGGAGGAGAAAATGAGAAAGAATGACAGAAAGATTACAAAGAGCAGTTTGTTTGTGGTCAAATGAAAAATAATAGTTTATAGGAGTGATAATGGAAAAGGTTGTTACTAACCATTCATAGCCAAGACAATGGGTGATAATGGAAAATGTTGTTACTAACCATTCATAGCCAAGACAATGACATAGAAGCAATAATACTGGAGGGCTGTCGATGCCTCTCCATCACTCCATTTACGGCCATACAACATTCTGATGAGAGAGTAGGAGTAACTTGGGCCAAATGTCATAAATACAACACCTGGACGATGAGAGAAAAGGAGTCGTGAAAATTGATGGATTGATCATTAATCGCCACCAAGCTCACAAACTTGGGACAGAAAGAATGTGCTGATTTTTCTGCAGTACTATAAATTTGAAAAAGTTTGTCATGACAATTTTCATAATATAAAAAGGGTAAACAGAAACTTGAAAACTATTTGACTAGGTGCATATAAAGACAAGAAATGAAGGAATGCACCAATTAACAAAACAAGCTTCAAGGCCTCTGATAGGCAGCTTCCCAGTTTCCTGCTTTTGTTTGGATCTTTTCCTGTCATGAGAAGGAGAAGCATTCAGCTGCTTATGGCAGAAAATGGAGATGTGGTGACTTCAAATTGATGTTGAAATGCATATGCTGCATGTATTCAAATTGTAAGTCTCAGTCCAAAAGAAATGAAAGGAAAAGAATCTACAAATTCTTAACCATTCTGGCGAGTAAAGGAGATGATCACACACACTATTCTAGGGCAAATGCTTGACCACACCAGATAAGCTAGTGATGGTAGTGTTAGCCATAATTATAACAGTTCGGACTAGAAATAAGTTATGAATTACCGAGTTTCAACTAATGCCTGGCCACCACAGTCAGTGGAGACAAGCAGTAAAAAAAACATCTTCGTTTCTTCTGGAACACTCAAATACAGAAGATGAAACAAAATCCTTTTCCACACCCTGCCCTTTCTGACCCCCAACTATCTGACTCAACAAAGTTTCTTGCTGTGCTTCTTAACTAAAAATAAAAAAGTGGCTAGCTAACAGAATAGACTGCATTCAAATAGATAACAAAAATGATGAAACCCCAAAGCAAGAAAATGCAGAGCACATGAAGAGACTTGCACCATCAAAACAATGAAAGCAATTTTTTCAAAATCAGAACATTAAGAAAACAAATGAGAGAAATAAACCTGATGCAGACCTGGCAAATGTAGCATATGAACTTTCCTCAAATGGAAGAAACACCAATCTGACAACTAAGCTCCCTGGATATGAAAATTTAGCATTTATAACATACTATATCAATCAAATTATCTTCATCACGGAAGCAAAATATTCAAATCACAGCCATTTTGGTTTATATAAACACTCAACGAGGCCAATAATATCTGATCCAGCCACATACCTAACTTGTCAACAAGTCCATATACAGCCTGGTTGTATGGGGTATCCAACCATACAAGAACAAATTTTTCCCCTTCTTGAAGGATAAGCTTTTGAAAGGATTGTAGAGTGAACAGAACACACATGCTAGAGAGCTGCTTGTCATAATCCATTATGGTTCCTAGTCTGTTGAAAGACATAGTGTTAACTAATATGTTAACAAAATAATTGTGAATGCCACACAATTGTTAAGGAACCTTGCCATAAATTGATAGCATGTTAATATGAGCAAATTGAAGACACTGTCAAGCTTGACAGGGTAAAAAAATAAACAAATCAAACAGGTTTCCATCACACTATCAGCTTAAGCAATTTTTCCTTGCTTTGTTTTCTTTTAGACTGGAGGGACAGGGATGAAAATCAAATCATACCGAAGAAAGCAATTTTGTTCATACAAAGAAATCATACCTGAAAGGGAAAAGAACAGAACTTCTAAATGCACGGAAAAGAACAAAGTAACTCCAATATCCTAAGAACAAACAAGCTCCATATGCAGTTTGCGACAACGCAAAAACAATCCCCTTATCCTACGAGAATTAGAAACTTTCTGTCAAAGTTTTTTGTGAACAAGCCCATAGAGTTAGGCTCCACAAATTTCAAGAAACAAGCAAGAGTCTTACCACTAGAAATTCAGATAGAGGAGATTACTTGGAAAAATAGATACGGGGACATGAATAAATACATTTATTCAACCTTTTTTTAATGATATAGCGCAACAAATTACCATTTTGTAGCCAGTTTTCAAGGAATTTATCTCAAATGTCCAAAAGAGAAAAAAGTGAGATAACCAAGTCCTAAACATAAGTTGAAGAAAAATCTTGCATAAAATCCACCCAAAGACTTCCACAAGAAAAGAAGTAAAAAAAAATCCAAGATGTTGGAGATGAGAAGAAATGGACGATTTCAGTTTAGAAAAAAAGGTGAAACGAGAAAATGAAGCATACTGATTAGCAGACAATATCCACCACATAGAGGAATAGATTCTCCCCAAAATCTGTTTATTAAGTGTGTCTAGGATTGTGGTACAAGGTGCTTTTCAAAATAGCTTTTCGCTTGAAAATGCATCAAAATGAATTTTTTTTTCATATTTGTTTTTTATTTTTGACATCAGCACATCAAAACCATCAAAAAGCATTAAAAATATCAATTTAATGTTTTTTCAAGCTAAAAGAACTTTTGAAAAACACCTAAAAGCAGAAGCGGAAGTACTCCCAAACACACCTGAACCTAATACAAAAACATTGAAATGGTGAATCCATAAGATGCAATTAATACAAACATGCACGCTCATCAAACTTTCAGACTGGGATGTTGTTGATGCATATAGCATCATTTAACATCCTTGATTGTCTCAAAAACAGATGGTGACACTTTATTTTTACCTGCAAAAGAATTCAAGTGCTTATCTACCACATGCCATTAGTAAGATTGACCACTTATAACTTTCTGGATGTTCATTGTCAGACAACACAAAAGAGCAGCTGCCTTTTCAAATAAACTTTTACCATGCTGGTTTGCTTGACAATCAGGATGTACATTGTCAAACAACGCAAAAGTGTAGCTGCTGTTTCAACGATCAACCGCAGTTTGAGCAATAGCAAATTCTGAGAGACAATATACAAGGGTTCGGCCAAAAGCTCCAAAATACATGCACAGCCTGTGACATAAAGTGAGCTAACAATCATTTTTTATGTAATTTGGAAAAGGATAATGCTGATGAGATAAAGTACATTCAATTGCAATAAAAGAAACAAGTTTACTATAAAGGGACTAGTAAGCTAGTAATTGATGCTATGTAATGCACAAAGCGCATGGAGAAGCATGTGAAAGAGTCCCTTGGGTGGGAAGAGGAGAGACATGATATATACTTGCTACAGCAAAGTATCATGAAGATCTGATAATGGATCATGAATGGTGAAACTAATGAAAACTAGTGGTTTATCAATACATTAGCAAAGTACAGGGCAGTGCATTTGGACAATTGATTCACATGTTTTTTTTTTTACTCTTATATTCCTCTCCTAAAATTTCATTCAACAAAGCCACTGCTTTCTCAAACTTGCTGTAAATTATGCAACTTTTGAGTAGTTCCCTAGCTTTCCTATGACCCATTTCTACTTCCAAAGGTACTAAAATGAAAGTCTCAATTGACAAGCTAACTAATGTTTAGGAAAAACATGTTCAGGAGGTTTAAAACTTTGTTGAGCTTGCTGCTGGCAATAAAGAATGATATGAGAAAACAGTTCAAAAAGAGAAAATCATGTTGCAACAACATTAATGATCGAGGCAATTATAGCATCTTACCATTGATCAAGATAGCTTGTGCGTATGGATCAGAATAAGTTAATCCTTGCCACCAGAAAACAAAAACACATGCTGAAATCGTTGTAACTACTCCAAGAGGGAGTGTCATCCAAGCTACTTTTAATAACTTTGCTGCATATTCCTCAGTTGAAGCACCATCACTGGAGCATATATATCACAGTTTTGCAATAAATCAGATAGAAGTTCAACTCTGAATCAAGGTTTGGCCTAAAAGAAACTGCCTTCATTCTAACTAATAAAAGGGTTTGACAATCATCTAAAACCGTGTAGGAGACTATGCATAGGTTGCAGAATTCAACAATCTACTTCACGATTTAAGTATTTTTCTCACACTAGACGAAAATAAAACAGGAAATAAGCAAATGTAACTAAAGAAGCGAACCATTTAATGTCGGCCCTCATGCAGGCTCGCCGGAATCCTTCTCGACTAAGAAACAACACACATGTCACAAAGAGATGAAATTGCACTGCATATAACTGCACAAACAAGATAATTTCATTTCAGATCACAAAACCCGTGAGGCGATTTTCAAAAACAAGAAATAAATACCGCATAGTCCTCGGCTGTAAGGTGTCTAACGATCCAGGAATTGAAAATAAAAGGGATTCCTCTTGACAAGAACTGAGTAGCTGATGAAGAAAACGAGAAACCCACATTATATTTTGACAAACAGAGTTATCTATCTATCAATAATTATGAAAAGAAAGAAAAAGGAGCACTGACCCAATAAGTACTTGAAAGTGTGAGAAAAACTGGCAACGTTGGCTGCTGCTTTTGACATATCAAAAGAATGGATGGTCTTTTGCAGGCTCTGATTTCTCCGGCAGCTGAGATTTGTTATTTCAGTTGGAACATAAAGAAACAGACTGGCTTATTTGAGCGAGAAGGAAATAAAGGGTAAACTCACTAGTCACTACCGTACTAACCAAACCCAACCTTGTTTTTGTGTGTATTTAAAAAAATATTTTTTTATTCAAATATTATTTTTTTATTTTTAAAATCTAGACATTAAAATAATTGAAAGTATTTAAAAAATTAATTTAATGTTTTCTTTATAAAGTAATTGAAAAAGCAGAAGCAAACACACAATAAATCTTTTTCAAATTATTTTTCTAGCATAAAAGTAATTAATTGATGTTCTTTAAGTAATCTTTTATAGTTTTAATATGAGAATATTAAGAATTAAAAAAATTGTTTTTAATATATTTTTAATTTAAAAATAATTTTACAAAAAGTATTCATATTACGTATTAACAAACACATCAACAATAATCTAAACTGGTTTGTTTTTATATTTTTTAAAAAATAAAAAATTTAAAAATTTAAATTTTTTATATTTTTTATTTTAAATTTATGTTTTTTAGGTTTTAAATCATTTTAATATACTAATATAAAAAATAAATTTTAAAAAACTAAAAAAAAAATATATATTATTTTTATATATATTTTTAAACAAAATATATCTCAAGAAATAACCACATGATATAAACGCATCACAATATTAGAAAGATTCGTGTGAGTTTTCATATGAAGTTCAATAATAGTTCGGAAGCCCAGTTAATTAACTTTCACTCACTCAAATTCAGCTTGTTCGTAAACATACAAATTAAATAAATATAAATATTTTAATGTAATTTTTAATTAATAATATAATAATTGTGCCTTAGATTTTATTTTTAGAGATAAGTCATTAAAGTTCTGTAAATTTCAGGTAATTAAATGGTTATATAATTATTAATTTTAAGATTTGTAAAATTAATCAAGTATATGCAAACTGACCCGAATATTCATATTAATAAAAACAAATTGCAACTCTGCTTTTTTATTTTATTAATTCTGTCTAATTTGATCTCTAGAATTGTTTTTCACTTAAATCCCGTGCCAAGAACATTATGTAATTCATCATGCTCAAGACACAATGCTTACAACAATTCTTACTTTATATATATATATGCAATCCATTATGCACTAGGATACAATGAACTTATATTGCAGCAGTGCTTTTGTTATTATTATTATTTTCTAATTTAGCCACTCAATTTTTTAAAAAAAATTATTTTGATGTTGTGTTGGAATAGAATTTGGATTTGTGATTTTCTTTTATTTATTATATATGAGATTATTGAGGTATTAAAAAATCATTTCAACACTGGACGGTTCTTGATTTAAAAAGAAAAATTGTTGTATTGCTTGCCAAAAAAAAAAGAGTTGAGGGATTAATCTAACAAAATATGAAAGAATGCAGGGTTTCTATACTGTTTAAAAAGTCACTTTTTTTCTTTTTATTTGCTTTCGGTGTTTTTCTAATTTGGACATTGTTTTTTTTTAATGAATTCATCATTTAACATTGCTTTTTGGGATTTAATTGGATTATTTATTTTGATTTATTTTTTTATGAATTATTATAATACCAAAATAACATCCTGATATTAGATTTGATGCTTAATTTTATATATATAAAAAATTAATTTGAATGCTTGTGAAAATAAAAAACTTTTGGGTGACCAAGTTTACAATGAGGCAAGAATGCAAGGGTTATTTTTATTGTTCAATTTGTGCCGCTTTCCAAAATATTTGGGCCAAAATCATTTTCAGTCCTTTAGTTGAGCAACTTAACATTTCAATCTTAAATTTCATTTTCGTTACATTAGAATTCTTGTGTTTGGAAAAAAAGATAGAAAGTTCTTAAAAAATAATAAAAAAAAGAAAAAGAAAGTCATTACTTGAACATATTTTACTTATAAAAATTAATATTTTTTGTATCAAAGAGTTCTATTCAACAAGTGGAATTCCATTAAGGAATTTTTTACCTTTTATCTTGTGAAAAAAAAAAAGTAAATCAAGATTCGAAAATGGTTTTTTTCTGGTTTGATTTGTTCATTTATTGACATTATAAGAGTGGTTGTTAGTTTTTTAGCATAAAATGGGTTGAAAATGAATTTTTGGATCAGAAAATACTTGTTTGATTTTCAAACCACTTTTATGACATTTAAAAACTGAGCAAGAAGACAACATATCATTTGTCGCAGCAGACGACACATCATCTATTTTTATTTTTTAACAAAAATAGGGTTGTCTTCCCCAATTACCGGTAAGAAAAAAAAAAAAAAGGAAAGGCCAGGTGCCTATTAAGGTGTTTTTTGCTCTTCATCTTGCAATAAAAAAAATAGATTAGGGTTGAGAGATGATTTTCTCTTTCAGTTTGATTTTGTATTTTAGATATGTTTTTAGATGTTTTGAGTTAATTTCTTTGTTTATTAACATCATAAGGGTGTTTATTAGGTTTTCTTTAGCTTAAAATAAGTTTGAAATTCACTATAGCAATGAACTTTTTTTTTTTTCAGTTTCTTACTTGATATTTTTTTAATTTTAATCATCCATTCTGAATTTTATGATCAATTTGTCAAAATTTATTAAGGTAAAGAAAATTTAATGAAAAAGAATCATAATGTGAAACACTGAGAAACCTCATGGTCAACTTAAAATTTGGAAAAAACATTCATTTTCTTTATGTTTTAGTTATTGGATTTGAGAGAAGAGAGTTAGAGTTGTTGTAATAACTGATATCAATTCTGATCATTCAATAAGAAGAGTTTGATGGTGGTGATTTTAAATTTCAATCTTGCATGAAAAAACTGATTGAGGTGGAGATAGAAAGTTTTTGACATGTTTGATTTTGTGTTTTTGTATATTTTTGGGTTTTTAGATTGACAAATTGGTTTTTTTTTTATGTTCTAAAGGTGTTTAGTGGATGTTTGTTGTGAAAATAGATTAAGAATGAATTTTAGGATAAAAAAATATGCTCTAATTTTCCGGTTACCATTATGGTCACTGGATTTTATACAAGCCAACAACGCATCGTTTATCTCATTTTGTTTTTCAAAAATAATAGGGGTGGACCATAGATCATCTGTCATTTAAAAAACAATAAAATAAAATGACCTAGACACGCAAGCCTAAGCTGAAAGGCCTACACACCTAAGTTTTTTTAAAGCTCAGGCATATTAGATCACCTATGCCAAGCTCGCACACATGACCTATTTTTTTTTCAATTTATTCTTCAACATTGTTTTTTTTTTTTTAACTTTTTGTTAGTTTTTCTTCTTCAATTTTATCATTCAATATTTTATTGATTTTGAATTGGTCTTTATATTTTTTAATATATAAATAAAAAAAATATGATTGAATCCACTAGAGTTCATAAGTCATAAGTTTGACAGGTTAATTTGAGTTAACCCGGATAAATCCAATATATCATTGAGCCACCTAGACCAGACTTGCACACAAGGTTTTTTTAATTTTTTTTTATTATTTTAAACTTTTTTGGATTTAGATTTAAATGTCAAAACTATAATAAATCATTCGTCCCTTAAAAAACAATAAAATAAAATAAAATGACCTAGACACGCAAGCCTAGGCTGAAAAGGCCTACATGCCTAAGCTTTTTTAAAGCTCAGGCATATTAGGCCACCTATGCCAAGCTTGCACACATGACTTATTTTTTTTTCAATTTATTATTCAACATTGTTTTTTTTAAAAAAAATTATTAGTTTTTCTTCTTCAATTTTATCATTGAATATTTCATTGATTTTGAATTAATCTTTATATTTTTAATATATAAATAAAAAAAATATGATTGAACCCACTGGAGTTCATAAGTCATAAGTTTAACAGGTTAATTTGAGTTAACCCGGGTAAATCTAATATATCATTGAGCCACCTAGACCAGGCTTGCACGCAAGGCTTTTTTTAATTTTTTATTATTTTAAAATTTTTTGGATTTAGATTTAAATGTAAAAACTATTGTTCATTTTTTTTGTGGGAATTTTAACATTTTTTTTCCAATAATTGTGTCTAGTATGAAGAAAAATTCATGAGTATTTATTTAACATAAAATTTATGTTTTTTTTATTAGACCACAAACTTAGCATGCTAACCTAGATTGATTTGAGCCAATATAATATATATATAGGCCACCCAAACTATGCTCGTGCGCCTAATTTTTATTTTTTTTGCTTTTAGTTTATTTAGATTTAGACTTAAATGCACTTAAAAATAAAATATAATTCAATTTTGTCATCTTTCTCAAATAATATTATAGGCTTTTATGGAAATTCTAATATATTTTTTTTCAATTATTATGTGTCTATTATGGAAAAAAATCATAAATATTTATTTAATATAAAATTTATATTTTTATAGGCTTAAAAAAATGAAAATATTCTTATTATTTTTTACGAATACTAGATTTTAGATTTTATATGTAAATATTCTTAGCACTTTTGATGAATTCACTTCTTTTTATTAATCAATTTTTAAAAAATAAATCTTAATTATTCTATGTGCACTGTAAAATTACTGAAGATGACAATGACAGATAATGAAAAGATTTAAACAGTAAGGATTGAAGGCAACATTGAAGAGACTCGAGGAACCAAAATGCAAAAAAAAGAAGAAGAGACAAGCCTCGTAAGTATCAATCCCCATCCAAGCACTGTCGCCACTCTCCCCTCCATAAATACACTCACAAATAGAAACGCATACTAACTATACGACTCCTATAATGTTCGGTGGAAGCGGAGGAGGTAGCATGTTAAGGGTGGTTGGTCGGGCTGTTGCTAGGGCTGGTGTTACTAATTTCCAAGAACCTATCTCTACTAACACTTCATCTTCTAACACTACTACTACTACTGTTACTTCACCAAGGGCAACTAGAAAGCTCAATTCTCTTAATAATGATAATAATACTTTGAGTCTTTCTTCTTCTGGTTCTGTTTTGAGTGTTCCTATATCTGCTAATTCTGGTGGACCCATTTCTACTTGGTGGCCTTCTTTTACTGGTTCTTACCCTGATGATTATGAATGGGTTTCTGTTGATGAAAGTGAAGACGAGAGGCTTGTTGGCTTTAGTGATGATTTTGTTCTGGGTCCTGTTCCTTCCATGGATGAAGTTCACGATGCTGTCACTGCACTTACGCAGTGAGTTTCTTTTCTTGCTGTTTTAGTATGGTAACTGTGTTTTTGGTTTAATTGAAGCAAACATACGGTACTTTTCTTTATTCTAATTTTTGTTATCCACCCATGTAGTTTCTTGCTTTGGAAGAAACTACTGACTTCTAGTTATTGTGATTTTATTAGCATCCTTTTTTTTAAAAAATAAATTTTCTGTTGATGCGGTGGTTGGTGGGAGAAAAAAAAGATGCTAAGTCCCTGCTGGACATATCCAAACCTTGCGCGGCTCATGAGTGCGGTGGACTCCACAGTGGGCGATGCATGCGCCGGCCGGATTTGTGCAGTCATGACTTAGCAGTTCCGGGGATAATTGTTAGACAATTTGTAGACTATACCAATCAAAATTAATCATTGCAGGTGACCGTATTAATGTGATTGGTTAATTTGGTCTCCATTACTCGGTTTGGGAGGATGCGCAGTTACAATTTGGGTACTATGTGTTTTGATATTTGATGTTTTGAGGGCTAAACAAGTTTTATTATTGGTGATAATTGATTGGTGGTGATGTGGCATTTGTCACAGTGATGGCGATAGGTTTGACGACTGCCCCTGCTTACTTCAACAAATGAAGTTCCTTAAAACAGGTGTTAGAGATCAAACATGATTGTTTCGAATTTAATATTACAATCGTTCTTCTTATGATGGGAATGATGGTGATGGCGATAATGATGTTTAGCTTTAAAAATTAAGGTTACGTACTAGATTACTCTTTATATTTCCTAGCCAGAGAAACTTCTGAGAACCCAAGGAAGATTTGAAAGCAAACTTGGTCTATTTGAATTTTCTTGGGTAACTGTTTAAAAAAATTATTTGCACGTTTGTTCTTTAAATCCATGAGATGTGTCCAGAAGAGTGCTATTATTTAATTCTCATCCTGTTTCATCTGCTTAACTTGACTTAGGTTTCCCCGCAAGTAAAATAAGATTCGGCTGCCATGTCTGCACGTGTTTTGTTTGTGAGCTAAAGAGGGTGGATTTTGCTGAGAGAAATGAGAATTAGGATCACTGTAAGTGTCAAAATGCAGAAACATGAAGAGAGAAATGAAACAGTGCAAAAAGAATCATGTGTTCTATGATGCTAAGAAAATGCCATGCTGATGTGGTTTTATGAAGCCAAATCAGAGGCAGCCTAATAATGTTGTTTACCGAGAACTTCCTTTTCCTAGTCCAAACCAAGGCAGCAGCCTGTACTCAGAAGTTACAGTATATTGGAGCTTTAGAGGATTAAATAGTTAATATAGTAGAAAAACATATTTTTATGTGTGGTTGTGTGAATGCAGTTTTTTTGTGACTCTGCAAGATACCGTCTCAGCCCTTGTTTTTCTTGGTTGAACTTTGGATGCCCTATTTTCAGAAACTATCAAAACGATCTATGTTCTCAATTTCATTTCACTTCCTCAATATAGTTTCTGGCTCAAAATAAACCTATTATTTTTGCCTTTTTAGTCTTTTAATTGCTGTGATATAGATGAGAATATCTTGCTTTATCAGTTAAATGTTATCCCCCTTCTAAAGGGAGAAAAAAAATGAACTTTAAATTTGTGCAAAATTGGTGTTTCCTTGATAGTTACAAATTGTATGTGTAAACTGTTTTTTGGCTTGTTATATTGCAGCGTATTTGATGCCCCCTTGTATTCCCAACTCATTAGAGATAAATTTGCATGCACTGTGGACAAGGATTTAGCTGATCAAATTTCAAGCCCGGCCGTACTGAGCCAAGTTTCTTCTGTTGGGTCAGATTTCGATTGGAAGGAGCCTTCTCCTGCTCTGTGTAATCAAAGAGCATTGCACTCTTATGGATCTCACACGGTTCATGAAGCTTTCCATTTGTTGCTGACAGAACCATCTGTTCAGGTGCCTGATGTTGCTGACAATTATATATCAGAAGCTTGCATGCATAAAACTTCCTTCTCATAAGCAAAAAACAACTTTGTGCACTTCAAGCGTGGTGCACAATAGTACACTTGCTGTACCAAGGAAAACAGAAGCATGTTTATTCAGTCTAATGGAAACCCTTCTCTTTTTTCCTTTCCTTTTAAGAGAAGAAGTAATGGAAAAAGTGGTAGCATGTTGCTGGTTTTTAATCTTTTGGTATAGTTTGATCAACTACTTCTATATTTTTAAGGATGCAACCTTTCTGTGCAGAAAATGGTTGTCTCGTTATCATCCGATAAAGCTGTTTGGGATGCTGTTTTGAATAATGCTGTTGTTCAAGAGCTGCGGGAAACCTACTATGCAGGTCTGTATGGGTTTCTGTAATATAGAACTTCAATGGTCATATATTCAATGTAACTGGTTAACAGGGTATGCATACTTTTATTGTGAAGCACTGCACTGCCCTGCATTTGATCTCTGACTCTTGAATCTTTCATCACAACTTCATGCTTTGGAATGATTTTTTATATGCAACTTTAGAATAATTCTAAGCAGGAAGGATAAGGAAAAACCAACACCTAAAATACTACTTCAACTTGGTCTATATTTGTAGTCCACATTACTAGTTTAGCTTCAAAAAATAGCTGGCAGTGACCTAACGAGTTTAGGATTTCTGTCCAGCGTATTTTAGATTTGCTTCATCTCTCACTAGAAGCGTTTCTTTGGAGGTTCAGGCGCCTGCCTTGTACATGAGATCTGCAAACACAACAAATCACGCAGAACAATTATGACATCCTTACGGAGCCACATTCAAGATTATTAAAAGTAATGCTCCTGCGTGCAATATTGTATTTCATATTGTAATTTCCATGATATTTGCAGATGAAAACACTGATCCACTAACTTCTGAGAGCTCAGACGAGACTGGTGAGGAAACCAATTCAGCTTTGAATTTTGTGAAGTGGATATTTGACAACACAAGAGCGAGGGTTGTGGAAGTGATCGAGACAGTAACAAAGCTGGTGAACGAGCTGTTTAAGCCACCAGCTGATGAGAAGACATCAGCAGGAGACAAGGATCCATTTGAGGACAAGCTGAGAAGCTCGTTCCTGCTTTCCATTATGGTCCTGCTGATCGTGGTTGTGACTCGAGTCCAGAAGGCTTGACCACCATAATTTGATGACGCGACAGGTAGTATTTCTCCCAGTGGTGACTTTTACTATGGAAGGTCCCGAATGGGTTGCCTAACTTGAGTCCTTCAGCTCAAGTTATGCTCGTGGACATGGCAGTGCATGTTATGTAATGAATTTAACTTGTTTGGCAAGAGGGTTGCTCTTGTTGACTTGAATTCTCTTGGCAGGTTGTATATATATAATTTGGTTTGTGAATGTTAAGCTGTTTTTGTTGAGCAATCCTAGCTTGTAGAGTGGGGTGGAGTTTCCAAATTCATGTTCCATGGAATCCATGTTTATGTTTTCATTATTGAGGTCTATATATGGCTGTAATCTTTTTGAGCCCAGATAAGATGATTTTGAAATCAGTTCATCTTTTGTACAAACAATCCACATCCGTTGACTTCATAGTTGACCCTCCAAGTCCAATGGGGAAAGAAAACAAAGAGTTACTAAACAAATAAATAATATCATGTTATGAAATGGATGTTTGTTTATTTATTTTTCATTCTTCATTTCATTTATTATCTCTTAATTCATTTGAATTACACGTCTCTTTCTAGCCTTTGAGCTTATAAATATTAATAGACATTAGACTATAAATAAGAGTATTGTTGAGTTGACGTAGTGATACGAATACAAATGCTTTCTTTGTGTTCTTCTAATCTCTATTGTTATATAGTCATTTTATTTATTCTTTATTAAATATATTATCTGTTTCTAAATATATCTAGTTTTATAATACATTATCTGCACAATTACTCATCGCTGCTTTCATCTTGAAGCAAATAGTCATATTTGATTTATGGATAAAAAATAAAAAGTATGTTTATAGTCATATTTGATTTGTGGATAAAAAATAAAAAGTATGTTTATCTACTTAATTTATTTTTTCTAATCCTTCTAGTTATTCAAGTGAATCATGTTTTTTTTAAAGCTCATAACAAATTTATTCAATATTTGACCAAATGTTTATTACGCATCTGGTGTAAATAAGGCAAATGTTATGATTTTCTTACAACATCTTCACGAGGAGTTGAAAATTGAGTATCTCATAATCACATATCCCCTTAATTTTTTAAGCAAAACTTGAAAGAAAGATATGACTATCAAAGAACAATTATTCTCCAAAAAGCTTGTTATGATTGAATGCATTTATGATTGCATGATTTTAAATCGGTAAGTAAATATAATTCTACAATGTTCAATATCAGTTCTAAACTCAAATTATATAAAGATATGTTAAAAAAAAACATTATCTACTTTTCATGCCTCAAGGTTTTAAGAAATACTTTGAACTGATTTCATGTATCCTTGTGGCTGAACAAATAATGAGCTTTTGATGAAAACTCATAAATCACAATTGACTGGTTCAGCTCCATTCCCTTAAGTATAATTAGTTAGTTAAATATAAGAATGTCAAAATTTAAAATTGAGTTAATCATTTGGGTGTGTTTCTTTTACACTAGTATATTTTAATGTATTTTGAATTGTTCCTTTCATATTGGCTTATTTAATCTAAAAGATTGTGTTATAATAATTGTCATATGTAACTTTAAGAACTGTCTTCTTATGAACTTACTATTTATTTATTTATTCTAATGAAGAAAACATGGACTTGCATTAGACTATAAATGAGTCCAATATCAGTGGTGAAGATATATGCTTAGTAGATAGTGCAACGACGCACACCATTTTCAAACATAGACAATATTTTTAAAATCTAAAAAAGATAAAAGAAAAAGTAAATACAATATCAAGTTTAACAGACTTGATTGAAAGCTTCAAAAGAGCAATTTATTGCTTTATAAGGAAACAAGATTTATAATTGATAATGCTTTGTTCTCTACCAAATCAATATGAAATATGTTAAGTTTCAAAGATATACGTCATAATGGGTACCATATTGAGACTGCCAATGACAATGGTCTTTATATCATATTAAATGTCTCCACTAAAAAAGCAAATATTGGAAAAATTATTTTTATCTTCAAGTTTGTACTACATAAGTACTAGTGTAATTGAAGTCAATGCAATAATAAACTATAAGTTCAATAATGATGCAAAGAATTATAGAGAATTCTCATAAAGATCCATCAAAAAACCAAAATATTCTTTAATTTAAAGAATTCTTGTATGATACTTGTTCTTAAGGTAAATTGATTATCAGATCATCACCAGCTAAAATTAGGATTGAATCCCTAAAATTTCAAGAATATATTTAAGGTGATATTTATGGGCCCATTCACCCACCATATAGACCATTTAGATATTTTATGGTTTTAATATATGCTTCTATAAAATGATCACATGTGTGTTTATTATTAACTTGCAATGTGGCATTTACAAGATTACTTGCTTAAATTATTAGATTACAAGCGATTTCCAGATCATATAATAAAGACAATTCGTCTTGACAATGCTGAGTAATTCACATCCCAAGCATTTAATGATTTTTACATGTCACTTGGGATGAGCAATGGATATCTTGTTGCCTATTTTCATACTCAAAACAGTTTTACTGAATCATTTATTAAACACCTTCAATTAATTGCAAGGTCATTACTCATGAGGATAAAACTCATTGTCTCTGTTTGGGGACATGCTATTTTACATGCACCAACACTTATATATATCAAGCCAACATCATATCACAAATTCTCCCCATTACAATTGGTTTTCGATCATGAGCCAAATATTTTCCATATAAGAATATTTGGTTGTGCAGTATATGTTTCAATTTATCCACAACGTATAAATATAGATCCTCAAAGAAAATTGGGAAAATATATTAGGTTTGAGTCCCCATCAATAATTAAATATCTTGAACTCTTAACAAACGATTCATTTATGACATGATTTGCCTATTGTCATTTTTATGAGACTATATTTTCAGTATTAGGGGAAGAAATTAAACAGTTGGATAAAGATATTTCATGGAATGCATTATTATTATTAAATTTTGATCATTGTATAAAACAATGAGAACGAAAAGTTCAACTTATATTTCACTTACAAAACATAGCAAATTAGCTACTAAATGCATTCATTGATTCAAAAGGAGTAACCAAATCTTATATACTAGTTGTAAATGCTCTAGCCTGGATTGAAGTTCTAATAGGACAATCTGTAAAATTATAGCAAATGAATCTAAAGCACACCAGAAGCCTGATAGACCAACTGGTTCAAAAAAAGAAAATCCTTTAAAAACAAATGAGAAAATAATCAAGTTGGCATTATTGAGGAGGAAAAGAATCATAACGATACAAACATAACTAATCATAAAGCCTCGGAAGAGGTTTAGGTACCTAAATACAGTAAAAATAATTGTCTCTACAAGAAAAAAACAAAACTGAAATGAGATAGTTGTCGATAACATTCTTTCATATAAAATATTTTGCTTGATATCATTAATGAAAATGAGAACCTTGAGCCTAAATATATCAAAGAATATCGATGTATAAATGATTAGCTAAAATAGAAAGAATCAATCCCAACATAATTAAATTCACTCTTAAAATATGAAGTTTTTAGACCTATAGTCCAAACATTTGAAGGTGTAAAGTTAGTTGGATAAAAAGGGGCATTTATACAAAAACTAAATGAGAAAAATAAAGTCTTAAGATATAAGACACAATTAGTGGCATAAGAGTTTTCATAAAGACCTGATATTGATTACAATGAAACGTATTATCTTGTTGTAAATGCAATTGTATTTCAGTATCTTATTAATCTAGCAACTCATGAAAGACCAAATATGTGTATGATGGATGTAGTTCAACCTATTTATTTAGGTCAATTGATAATTATATTTATATGAAAATCTCTAAAGGATTTAAAATGCCTAAAGTATATAATTCAAATCCCAAAAAAGTTTACCCAATCAAGTTGCAATGGTTCTTATATGGATTAAAGTAATCAAGAAGCATATGGTATAATCGTATTAGTGAATATTTATTTAAAGGATGATATAACAATGATCTTATATACCCATGAGTTTTTATAAAAATGTCAAAATGTGATTTTGCTATTATTGTTGTGTATGTTGATGATTTAAATATTATTAGAATACTTGGAGAGATACCAAAGACAATAAATTATTAAAAAAAAATTGAGATGAAAGATTTGGGAAAAATAAGATTTTATTTTGGGCTGCAGATTGAGCATTTAGTAAATGAAATTCTCATTCATCAATCAACTTACACAAAGAAGGTTCTTAAAAGATTTTATATGGATGGAGCACATCCATTAAGTACCCAAATGATTGTCCAATCACTTGATGTGAAAAAGAAATCTTTTTAGATCTTAAGAGGATAACGAAGAGTTACTTAATCTTAAAGTACCATATCTTGATGCAATTGGTGCGCTAATATATCTTGCTAATAACACATGACTTGATATAGTATTCTCTGTGAATTTGCTAACAAGATATAGTTTTTTTCCTACACAGAAACATTGAAATAGAGTTAATCATTTTTTCATTACTTACAAGGAATTATGGATACGAGTTTATTTTATTTAAAAAATATTAATGGCCCGGTAAAAAGAAAAAAAAAAAACAGAGAAAGAGAGGGAGAGAGGGTATGTTTTGGGGACGGTAGGTCTGCTCTGTCTTGAAGGTGGACGTAACTCCAGACCACTTGGATCATTTGAGGCTAAAGTGCCACCCAGGCTATAAGTTAGGTTTTGACTTTATATTACAATATTTATTATCCATAGCTATATCTCTCATTTGAACAATAGTTAAATTTACTTTGTGCACGACGAATATGGAGCATCCAGGATCAAAATTTATTTTATTTTATTTTTAAAAAATGAAAACAATGTTATTTTGATTAAAAAAAATCTGAATTAATCTACTAATTTGTAAGCCGAACCTGGTTTAATAATTATGAGATGGAAGATGAAGGCCGGACCCTTTAAGTATTTATAAATGTCTGCTTCAATTTTTTCCTCTGTAACATTTTTACTCGGGGGGTAGGCATATCATATCAAGCATCTGCTACCGAAAGCAGACAACGCAAGCAATAATGTAGCTCATCACCTGAGCAAGATTCGTTGTGCCATGCCGTCACATTATATAGACTGCTTTTATGATCCCAATGCAACCAACAACCGCAGACAAATTTCTAATAATGAATAATAGAAAGATTTGTGGAGAAGGATCTTGGCCTCCTCACCTGTTACCATTCAAATAACGTCGAGTTCAAAATCGATAGACTACCACATAGGTTATTCACCTTCTTGATTCATAGAAATCAATACAGATTAGTAATCCCATCAGGGGAAGTTTATTTTGTAAATACCGATTGGACTTGAAGGGGGGGAAAAGGTAAAAAAATCAAAGAATTCAAACCCACTATTACATGAACAAAAAAACTGGTGAACACAGCAGAGTTCTGCAGCGATCCCTCCACTACATGGAAGAGCGTTGTGTAAAATTGCCAAGCATTTTGTTCACGCTCGGTTTTCCTCCTCGTAGATTCCGCCCTGCACAAATTGTTTCAGGTACCTTCATACTGAACAGGTTGATATTTTCTCAATGCTTTACTTACAGTCCAAACAAACAGTCGGGTTTCACCATTGGTCCAAACTTCACTGGAACCACCATTTCGCTATTTTTAATTTTTTATATATTTTTAGATTGGTTTGATACAGTAATATTAAAAATAAAATTTTAAGAATAACAAAATACTTCAGGATCATATACATTCATGCCATTAGACATGCTCGAGAACACATCAGTCAAGAGAAAAACTTCAAGCATTGGCAATGGAGCACGAAAATAACCCACAACCCATGGAAAGCCAAGCAGCACACGTGGGATTCAACAACGAATCTACAGAAAGTAAACGAGGGCCGCAAGCACTCGGCATCATATAGGGTGAACTGTGAAGGGTGATGTATGCAGCGAGTAGCCCTACTTGTAATAACGGGAAAATATGAACTCGAAGAACCAGAAACCATTAAATATTTTAATACAATTACGAGTGACAGCTTACATTACAGAAAGTTATATGACAGACTAACTAATTAGCATAACGTCCAATTCAGAATATGGGGTTTGATCACAGAAATAACCCTCTTCTATCCCTAAAACAGCTAAAACATTATATTAGGCGGTGACCACCAAATATCTGGCAGGTCCATGATGCCTGTGATAACTTCTTTTCAGCTCAAGGAACTAAATCCTGACCAACTTGCACACAACAAAGTTAGCACGTAAATTGAAATAGATCGGGAAAAAAAATCATAAGAACATCAAGGAATATAAACATCCTTGCCGCGAGTTGTCCCTCAGAGAGCAAGCTATCACACCCATATTGTGCAGATCAGATCAAACGAAAGCCATACTAAGAATTAAAGAGCATCATATAATGATTGTCATATGAAACCAGGTGAAACTTAAATTTAACCATGCGTTAGAAGTCTGAATATGAGAATTGGAGTTAGCTTGAGCATCCGATAGATTCCTAGAAAATAACAATGTCCTAGACAGCGACACCATCCAGACCAGTGAACATCTCTAAACCAGCACAGACTGAGATGATCTGTTTTAAGACCAACAAAATCATTTGAAATATCTAGTTAAAGAAGAAAATATGATCAGCAAATGATAAAAAAAGAAAAGGCAGTTATTCTTGGTTCAGAGAGAGACAGGGTGCGGAGGAAGGTAGTAACTAAGGGAGATGACACGTCAAGAGTGGGCGAGAAAGATCTGCAGCTAGAAAATATAAGGTTATAAATAAATGGCAAACACAAAATTTAGCAAATGAAGCAGATGCATGCATATATATATATATATATATATATGAGATAATATGTTGCCATACTGATAATATACAGGTAGCTGCCTACCCCATCTATGCCCAGTTAAAAGGTTAAGACGAAGGACCACAATGCCATATTACCGCCAGAAATGAATATAGATGCCATGAAAACATATGTGCCAGTGACCAGCAGTTGATGCAATTAAAAGTTGAATACATGCAAACACTGAACTCTTAAGAGTTCTTCAACAATCAGGGTGATGGGTTCCGATCGTAAAACAGCTTAACTACAAATAATTGAGTATTTTTTCAACAATTATACCACATCTCTAGAACCTTCCTGCAACTAAAATCAGTCTCTCCACATCAATTTAGCTCAGCAAAACACCAATCCCCTAGCTAAAAAGGAGGATTCACCACAGTTTTATTTATTTGGAAATAGGAGTACTTGTTAGGAAAGTTAAGCTACTAGAAAGCTCCAATCTGCAAACTAAAATCTAGCTGGAGAAATCAGATGGGCAGCCTACATCTGTTCACTGCTCACCAGTTATTATAAAAAGAGTTACAGATGCACATTCAGGAAGGGTGCAAATGGGTAAAGAAGAAATGACAGAAGTTTAGAAAGGTTTTCTGATGTAAGAACATGTAGATTAAAAAAGGTGAGAGTGGGCAGAAATTTAAGCTTTTAGAGAAAAAAAAAAGCTGAGCTAAAATGTTTTCTTAGGCTGAGATCCACCCAGTGACCAACAATACAAAATACCACCAACAGGACATTAATGCTTTCAAATCATCATGCAATACCTTTAAGCAAACTTTATCACCGCGATCCACTAGGTGCCCATTTGGGGCTGCAATCACAAAAGCATATGCTTGAAACACTACTACTTTTCAGACTGCAGCTCTAAATGGGCCCTAAATCACACTTCATCGACTCAGCTAAACAGAATACTGATAACTCCCTTAATTCACATGAAAAGTTGGCTCCATCAGGAGCCTTATTCAACAACATTCTAAATCTGATAGCATGTATTTGATAAAAGTATCACTACCAAAATCCAGTACATGTTTGAGATCTGTTACCTGCCATGTAAAAGCTAGGAAGAGATATCAGAACAATCTTACAAGCAAACAGGAGAGAAAAGTTAATAAATGAACAAACACGTGAATTGAAAAGCTTCTTCCACATACCCAAAAGGCATTCATATTCTAAGACATGCCCACCTTCCTGAAATATAGGATGAACCAACCAGAGGACGCTTCAACAGCAAGGTTACAAGGATAACCTCAATTATCCTCGAAAGAAATGGTGAATAATAGCACAACAATAAAAAATATCATTACAGCCAAGAGAGAGAATGGTTAAGCAAACCAAAGATAACCAAATGTAACACAAAAATGTCAGTGAGTTCTTGCAGAAAATTCAATTAAGCTAATAAAAATAAAAGTTAGTGACGAGACATTAAATAGGAGGCAACAAACATCGATAAGAAAAAAAAAATCAGGTTCAATAAAGAAGACAAGAAATATAAATATTTATAAGCTTTCGGTGGCTTCTCTAAGATGTAGCTGTGTGAACTCGCTAGCCCAAATCTCTGCAAATGTCATAACAGTACAGCAAGGTTAAAGATGTGAGTCCCAAACTTCCAACAAAGTCATGGCAAGAGGTAAGAAATCAGGTTGCGCCAATAAACATCAGTCCTGTAAAAATTATTCAATGGTGGCAAAAAGGTCAAGTAATGTAGACAGAAGGCAATAAAAGAAAATGTGTTGATAAGTGGACTTCATGGATTTTTTCCAAGTGAGAATGAATCGAAAATATGGAACTTTTTTTTTATTTTATCATTCTTTAGTAAGTAAAAGAAAATCAGATTTAATAAAGAAAAATTAAAAAATATGTGATATCTGTTAACAAAAAAATCCTCATGCAAACATCACATGTTCTACCACTGTGGCATGACAATGCTAAGAATATCATTCCAAAGAAAGAGAACGGTTAGAATATCACAATGAACCAAATAGAAAATTAAATGCCAATCGAAAAGAAATTACAGATTATCTACAGCCTCGACTACATTTAGAAGGGTAGCCTAACATACTGAAAAAGCTATAACCTCCTTCCTTTAAATCACCTTTGGATGTAAAAAAAGTCAAGAATCCAGAATGTGGAGGTGAAATGTAAAGCAAAAATTTCCACTGCCCCATGTCAACAGAAATGGGAATTTTGCTAGTTACAATCACATTTTAACAGATATAAGCGAACAAAAGGCCAATTTTTATGTTTTTTTTTTTTTTTTTTTGG